>Ga0157373_10000004_pt1 | contig 275553 bp, 260 predicted proteins | sample C65metaG_FD_113460 | JGI IMG/M metagenome (GOLD analysis project Ga0157373, IMG submission 113460) | Corn rhizosphere microbial communities from Kellogg Biological Station, Michigan, USA - C6-5 metaG | ecosystem: Host-associated > Plants > Roots > Rhizosphere > Soil | place: USA: Michigan...
ATTTACACCAAATGAATAACTCATGTAGTTATTTTACTACATCAAATTCCATTTTCAACTACAAAGAAAATTTTAGCGCCGCCGTAGATTTGTAGTGTTCAAAAGAGAACAATTAAACAAAGAATAAAAATAAAATACTTACTATTATGACAAAACTAATCGTAATCACAGCCTTAACTATCGGAGCAACTATATTAGGGACTAACAATGTTCAGGCTCAAAATACAACCGCAACAACAACCGTAAATATTACCCTGAACGATGTAATCTCAATCGATGCCGGAAGTACTGCAATCGGTAATACCGTTGACTTCAACTATGCTACTGCAGCAGACTATAACTCTGATCAGACGATTACTAAAGCCAACTCTTTAAAGGTTACTTCAACCAAAAACTTTAACGTTAAAGTAAAAGCTGGAGGTGCGAATTTCATGAATGGAACCAACTTAATCCCTGTAAATGTTTTGACAATCAAAGCTGCTGCAGCTGCCGGAACAATGGGCGGAACAAAAAATGCTGTCGTTTTATCTGCAACTGATCAAAATTTAGTAACAAATGCACCATTAGGAAGCGCATTAACACTGAATTTGGATTACACGATTCCTGCAGCAAAATCATCATCTGCTGATATTTTAGGTAAACCAGCCGGAACTTACACGCAAACAGTAACTTATACTGCAACTGCTTTATAAGTGAATTTTTTTCATATTAATATTTTGTGATTTGGTGTTCGAAGGCTTCCTACAGGAGGCCTTTGATTTTGTATTTATTGATACCGATATAGAGAAATTGGCTTTTATATTATGATTATCCATAATCTGTTATCATTGAAAATACTTTGTATTTCGTTGCTAAGTTTACGCCTTTGTATAACCTAAAAACAATTTAGTATTTAAAATTCTTTGTTTGTCATTGCGTTAATGAAAGACAGCGGAAATTAAATTTTTATTTAAACCAAATGAATAACTCATGTAGTTATTTTACTACATCAACTTCCATTTTCAACTACAAAGAAAATTTTAGCGCCGCCGTAGATTTGTAGTGTTCAAAAGAGAACAATTAAACAAAGAATAAAAATAAAATACTTACTATCATGACAAAACTAATCGTAATCGCAGCATTAACTATCGGAGCAACTATATTAGGAACAAACAATGCTCAGGCTCAAAATACAACTGCAACAACAACAGTAAACATAACCCTGAACGATGTGATCTCAATCGACGCCGGAAGTACTGCAATCGGTAATACCGTTGACTTCAACTATGCTACTGCAGCAGACTATAACTCTGATCAGACGATTACTAAAGCAAACTCTTTAAAGGTTACTTCAACCAAGAACTTTAACGTTAAAGTAAAAGCAGGAGGTGCGAATTTCATGAATGGAACCAACTTAATCCCTGTAAATGTTTTGACAATAAAAGCTGCTGCAGCTGCCGGAACAATGGGCGGAACAAAAAATGCTGTCGTTTTATCTGCTACTGATCAAAATTTAGTTACAAATGCACCACTAGGAAGCACTTTGACACTGAATCTGGATTACACGATTCCTGCAGCGAAATCATCTTCTGCTGATATTTTAGGTAAACCAGCGGGAACTTACACGCAAACAGTAACTTATACTGCAACTGCTTTATAATAAAAATTTTCAGCTTTAAAGATTCCTTTAGCTACGTTTTCAGTAATTTTGGGAATCTTTATTTTTAAACAATTTACACCATGCGCAAGTTAATTCACCTTTTCATTTTCTTTCTTCTTACAGGGTCTTCTTCAATTCTGGCACAAAGTATCTCTATGTCGCCTACGCGACTGTTTTTTACCGGTAATCCAGGAGAAAAAGTAACACAAACAGTTACGCTTCAAAACAGCTCGGATAAGGATTATGTTTTTAATCTCAACTATAAAGATTGGGTTAGAGAAGAAGACGGAAATAAAGTTTATCTTGAAGCAGGCAGTTCAAAAACTTCTAATGCCGCTTGGCTGTCTACCTTGGAAAACGCTGTAACGGTTCCCGCGAAAAGTACAAAGGAAATTGTGGTAACCATGCAGATTCCGGCAAGCGCATCAAAGTCTACCGTTACCAACAGCATGTTGTTTTTTACTCAACTTCCTCAGCAGGCAGATCAGGCACGTATTCAGAACGGGATTGGTATTATTACCTTATTTGAGGTTGGACTTCATATCTTCTATACACCGCCTGGAAACCAGAAAAAAAGTTTGGACATTACCAATATATCAGAGGTAAGTAATGAGAATACAGCAAACAGAAAAGTCGCAGTAAGCATCCATAACGATGGAAATACCATCAATGATGCCACCGTTGAGTTTGAACTTACCAATACCGACAATGGTAAGGAAATAAAATTACCCGCAATTTCAATCTCTATGCTTCCCAATACCGATCAGGTCGTTCAGTTTTCTTTACCGGAGAACATTTCAGGGAACTTTCTTGGCGTGGCTATTATCAAAATGGCAGGATCCAATGATTTACGCGTAGGCGAAAAAAACTTTAAATTTTAAAATTAAGTCTTGAAACCACAAAATGGAACACCGACATCAGTCCGAAGAAGAACAATCTTATTTTTTGTATTTTTTCTTCTGCAATTTTCATTTGCCTTTGCGCAGGAAAAGAAGGATATAGAAATTCATTTTGAAAATAACCGTGTAGCTGTTGAGAAGGGTTCTACTTTCACTAATTTCCTGGTTATTGAGAATAAAAGTTCTGAAGAAATTACTATTCAGAATATCATACCTCAGGAAAAATATCCGGGTTTACTTTTCTATCCAAAAAATGACTTTACCTTAGGTGCTGGTCAATCCAAAAATCTTCCTGTGAAACTGATCGCCAACTTGGATTTTATGAAACTAATATCCAATGAGATCAAATTCCAGGTTTCGTATACCACCTCAACGGTTACCAGAACTGAAAGTGCCTCGTTCTTCGCTGACAAAGAAGAGAATAAAAATATCGCAATTTATACGGCTACATACGAAAATTTCATTAATCCTGCTGCACCCGAATCCTCAATTATGCTGATTGTAGAAAATCAGGGTTATAGCAAAAGAACCGTTAAGATTGATTTGCAATCTATTCCTGATGGTTTGGAAATGATGCCAAAACAGCATACTGTATCTCTGGAAGGTTTAGAAAAACAAACGATTGAGATCAAAATTGCGGTCAGAAAACAGAATACGCTTTTCCCGGAGTTTAATATTAATGCAACTGCCACAGACCTGCTTAATAATGAAATCGTGGGAAGCAACACGCTATACTTAGTCATTTTATCAAACAACAGACAAGTTGCCCGTGGAAACGAGGGAGTGAGTGGAACTAATTTTGCAGAAATTTCCTATAACGAAAACAGTTCAGGTTTCAATTTTCTTCAATTGAGAGGAAACACAGCATTTCGAGTGACTGAAGATTTGAAATCTCGTTTCAATATAGGTGCAGATTACTATCATGAAGACGGCCGCTATAATCTATATGATACCTGGCTGGAGCTGGAAAGAAAAAATACAGTACTACGACTTGGAAATGTTAATAGTAACGATTACGACTACCCGGTTTTCGGGAGAGGTGGGAAAGCTTCTACCAAATTTGGTAAAAATAATCAGATTGAAATTCTTGCGTTGGAAAATAATTATAACCTTGCTGGTACTTATTTCCAACAAATAGAAGGATCTACCATAGTGGGTGCAAAATATGGTTTCGGAAATGATAAATCTTTTAATGGGAAAGTATCCTATATATTCGATCATGACCCACGCTTTAACGTAGATACGCAGTTGGCAAACGCAGTAACCTCTTTTTTGGTTAACGATAAACATACGATCCGCACGGAGGTGGGTCTCAGCCACGAAAAAGGTCTTGTAAACAGAGATGAAAACGAAGGAGCTTCAATGGGAGCCAATTACGAAGGGAAAATCGGGAAATGGGATCTACAATCTGTTAATTCTTTTGCTACCAAAAGTTATGCAGGGATCAAAAGGGGATCTTTTTTTTCAAATCAGCGAATAGGCCTACAATTATCTGCTTCTCAGCGTGCTTTTATGCAATATCAGAATTCACAGGTTGATCCAGAGTTTCTGAGTTTCCAAAATACGCCAATCCAAACTGCGAATACCGCTAATTTGCGTTATTATTTCAACAGTACAGAAGCTTTCGGAACAGGATATCAGCTTTCTTTAAAGAAGTGGAATTTCTTATTGTCTCCAAAGGTTGAAAGGCAAAAAACAGCCAATTTTTACTCATCGCAGGAACTTTTTTCTTACAGAATGGAGGCCAATATAAGTACTACATTGGGTGCTCACGGATTAAACTGGACGGCGGAATATTCGTATTCAAAAGAGAACAATAAAGATGATTGGTTCAACAGCATGAAAACGACCTTGTCTTACAGGTATGAAGCTTTTTCCCTAAACGGGACAGCACAATGGAACGCAACCACCGTTTTTGATTTAAATTCTTATTACGATGTAGACCGTAATTTCGCTAACTATAATGTATACGCCTCGTATAATTTCCAGATGCTTAGTAATAATCTGATTGGATCTCTTTCAGCCGGAACTTCCTATTCGGAACTTTATAAAAATTTAAACAGCAATATGAGTGGTAATCTGGAATATAAAATTTCACCTTCCTGGTCATCTACAGGTTATTTTAATTTTTCAGGTTATAAATCTACGGCTGCTTATGCAAGCAGTGGCAGTTATTACCAGTTCAGAGTCGGGATTAAAAAATATTTTACCGCAGCTACGGCTCTTGGAAATCATAAAGTGACATTCCAGTTATTTGATGATAAAAATTTCAACGGACTTCTGGAAACAGGTGAAGTGGTTCTTGCAAATGAAATAGTGAAACTGGACAATTTTGTTGCACTGACAGATAAGAACGGAAAAGTAGTTTTTCAGAATGTGCCTGAAGGTATCTACACACTAAAGGTAAACGAAAGTGCAGGTGCACGATTAATGATGGATCCTGTGATTATGGTCGATAAAAATATCAACCGCAAAGTAGGTCTGGTAAAAAACATCAGGGTAAGTGGGAAATTAACAGAGATCAAACAAGCCTACGATGTTTTGGAAACGGATGTAACAGGAATAGTGGTGTATGCAAAAAGTGAAGATGGAGCGATCTACACTGCCGTGGTTAACCAAAAAAATGAGTTTGAGTTTTTCCTGAAAGATGGAAAATACGACCTCTACATTGAAAATGACAAATACAGCTATATTCAACCCAACCAAACTATTCAGGTGACTAAAGAAGGTTACTCAGAAACCGTAGTATTTGAATATAAGAAGAAAGATACCACCATAAAGGTGAAAAAGTTTTAAATTTAGACATATGAAAACGATGAGAGCTTTTATAATAGGAATTTTTACCGTGTGCTGCGGATCAACAGCCACGAAAGCTCAGGATGTTTACCTTTCTATTCCTGAAAATAATATTTTTAACAGGAGTGAATTTACTTCATTACCTACAAGGGTAATGAATACCAACAGAACAAACTGGGATTATAATTTTTTCGGATTTGCACCAACAGCTCCTACATTTAACTCTACGTCTGGACCAACCTTTACGCACTCTTCTTCCTCATCTTCTTTACCCAGTTCCGTTCTACTGTGGCAGCTAGAAAGTATGGGCGGGCAGTTACCGTCTACTGGATATTTTGGTTATTTACCAGGTTTTCAGTCGTTCAGTACAAGCGCTGTAAAATGGTTTGAACCGTCAGTGTCAACTCTTGGCGGAGGATTCAATCGGGGAAATATCAATTTCACATTTAAAATTCCTGCCGCACAGTTTGCTGCAAATATATTCAGAGCAGGAAATTACTCCATGGATATCAGCCAAAATTATAATGATTTCACGCCACGTAATTTTAAAACAATTTTAGTGATTCCGTCATCCATCAGATGGCTCACAACATCTTTAACAAAATACATAGAAATATCTTCTCTGAATAACTATAGGACTACAGGCACGCAGGTATTCAGTTTAGAAAATACGGAAATCGCGCATACGATTGATTTTAATTTTTGGGCGAAAGCTTCCGCAAATATTCAGTTCACTTCTTCCAAAGGCGTTCCGGGAACCAGAAATATAGCAAGCATTAAATTGGGTAGTAATGGATCTGCACTCACGACCAAAGCCTTATCTGCCAATTTTCAGAATTTTTCCCCTGCTAATCTAAGCGTTGTAGCAGGAAACAGAAACAGCTTTACCCCGGAGCTTTATGTATCTGCGGACGATTTTAAGAACAATTTTTTTGAAGCCGGAACTTATACTTTTGAATTGAACTTTAATGCCATAAGTACAGATAATTCAATTAACAGTTTGCAAAATACAGCTGTTCAGCTAAAGGTGCTTCCTCGGTCGGAGATCACCATCCCCAGTTCCGGGCGAAATGTAAACTTTAATTTTAATACAGCTGCCCAATACACCAATGGCCAGTCACAAATGATTCCAAACCAAATTATTTTGTCCAATAATGAGAGTTTTGAACTGTATGTAAAATCTGACGAAAATTATTTCAAGAAAGGCGGCCTGCAGACCGATATTAATTCCAACATATTACAAATTGGCATTGATGGAAGTTCTGTAAATGCTCCTTTATCCAAAACACCCCAAAAAATTCTCTTTAACGGAACACCTGCTTTAGACCGCGAACTGAACGTACGATACACCATACCATCTGCCGGTGCCCAAAGTTTGGTCGGGAAAGAAAATACCACCTACTCTATCAATGTTTATTATAGCTTTACGGCAATTTAACAATATCTTATAAAAAGACTCTTCTCTATGGACCACTTTAATAGCAATAATCAATCGCCGGATCAGCAGTATAGTGACAAATTAAATGCATTGAAAAAAAAATATTCCAATGTTTTTGATTTTTTAGTGTTCGCAGCTGCTCAGATGGCTAATATGGAGATTTGTACCATGAGTATTGCCTCGGAAGGACAAGTTTATGTTCTCGCTTCCAGTGATGTGTCCCCCAATCAGATATATCCTCAGAATCCTCAATTTCTTTTTGATAATCAAACTTCGGTTTATGAGTTTGAGAAATCGAAATTTAAATTTCATAGAAGTTATGCTATACCGGGTCTTGAGGACAATCTTATCGCTCATTTAAATTTATTTGACAGAGAAGCGAAAAATTTAGATAAAGCAGAGGAAGATTTCGTCAATAAAATAGTGAACCAAGCGTCGAAATGGTTTTTGGTAAATGAAGTTGACATCACCGAAAGAAAAAACGTGGAGAATAAAATCTTGCAAGCAAAAGAGCTAGCAGAAAAGGCCTATGTTTTAAAGTCGGAGTTTGTGGCCAATATGAGTCATGAGATCAGAACCCCGTTAAATGGTATAATCGGATTTACAGAGCTTCTTTTGGATACCAATCTGGACGAAACACAGAGACAGTATTTGGAAATTATCAATCAATCGGGAGTTTCTTTACACAGCATCATCAATGATATTTTAGACTTCTCAAAATTAGAAAAGCAAAAACTTAAGCTAAACCTCGACAAAGTAGAGGTCGAGGAAATGGTTTCAGAAGCCTTCAATATTGTTGCGTACAGTAATACTAATAAGCAATTAGAAATGCTCATCGATATTGACGACACCATTCCTAGATATATATGGACTGATGAGATGCGTTTAAAACAGGTTTTCGTCAATCTTTTGAGCAATGCTATAAAATTTACCGAGGAAGGTGAGATTACTTTATATGCTAAAGTTTTAGATGATTTAGAAGGAGACAAAAAACAAATCCGGTTTGGAGTTCGCGATACAGGTATTGGAATTAACAGTGAAAAACAGGCTGAGATTTTCAATGCCTTTTCACAGGAAGATGGCAGTATTACTAAAAGATATGGTGGTACTGGTCTGGGACTTACCATTTCCAACCAAATCTTGGCACTTGCCGGCAGTGTTTTACAAGTCGAAAGCGATCAGGGAAAAGGCAGTGATTTTTTCTTTGATATTCAGTTTGATACAGAGGAAGAGGAACATGATTTAAGTTTCACTGACATTAAGAGAGTTTTGATTGTTGACGATAATGAAAACAACCGAAAAATCCTGAAAAGGATGCTGGAACAAAAAAATATCGAAGTTACGGAATGCGATAGCGGGCTGAAGGCTTTGCTACTGATCATGGAGAAGTCTGAATTCGATGTGATCATTATGGATTATCACATGCCTATTATGGATGGCATTGAAACCATTAGGAAAATGAAGGATATCATTCCCGACGCCACTCATGCAGCGCCCTATTTTGTTTTGTGCAGCTCTTCCGATGATACTAATTTACAGGAAGCATGTGACGAATTAGAAATAGAAAACCGGCTTGTAAAACCGACTCGTATGAAACAGATGTATCAGCTTTTATCCACCTTAAAGAGTTCTGAAAAGAAAGAACCGGAGAAAATAAAAACTGTCGCAAGGGAAGTGAGTAAGCGCGAAATAAAAATTTTAATTGCTGAGGATAATGCTATCAATTTACTTCTTACCAAAACTTTTTTGAAGGATATTATTCCTCAAGCTTTGATCATCGAGGCAAAAGATGGCAATGAAGCGGTTGAAAAATACCTAAAAGAGAATCCTGATCTTATTTTAATGGATATTCAGATGCCTCATCTCAATGGCATTGAAGCAACTCAGAAAATAAGAGCCTTGGAAAAAAATACAGAAATACCTATTATTGCACTAACGGCAGGAAGTTTTCCCGGTGAGAAAGAAAAGTGTCTGCAAGCAGGAATGTCAGACTTTTTAACCAAACCTTTATTAAAACAAATTCTGTCTGATATGATTCAAAAATGGTTTGGTATAGAAATCGAAAAAAGATAAGTAATAAACCATGCTGAAAAAATACCGGAGCCTATTTTTTAAAGTATTGATACTGAATTTATGAATAACCTTGTCAACGAACTACAATTAAAAATCGAAAAACTGGAAAACGAAATCAGTTTTAAGAACGGACTCATCTCGATATTATCTCATGATTCAAAAGAACTGTTTGGAAATTTTCTGTGGCTTATAGAAGCGTTGGAGCAAAAAACTATAAGTGAGGAAGATTTTTTTAAATTGTTGCCGCAGGTAAAAAATGATGCCCAGAAGAATCTGCAAAGTGTTCAGGACAGCACCGCTTGGCTAAAAACACAATACGGGGAGTTTAAGATTAAACCTGTGAAAATTATGGTGATGGATCTTTTTTACCATTTAGAAGAAAAATACGCTGCTAAATTAAAAGAAAAAAGCATCAAATTTTATTTTAAAGGAGATCCCGATTCATTTCTTACAACCGATCGCTTGTTGCTCGAATATGTTTTAGATAAAATTTTCAACAATGCGATTAAATACTCTTTGCCGGAGCAAGATATTTATTTACAGGAAGTTACATCAGGTGATCAGGTCATACTTAATGTGATCGACTTCGGAACGGGAATGAACGAAAAATATTTATCTACAATTTTCAGCTATGATAACCCTGTATTTCAAGGTACTGCTGGCGAGAAAGGAGCCGGATTAAGTTTGAAAATCGTTAAAAATTTCATATCCTTGCTGCATGGAAACATCCAAATCATTTCCGCCGAAAATAAAGGCACTACAGTTTCCCTTTTTTTTACATAAATTTATAGAATAATGGGCTTAAAAGTAAACGTTCGTATTATTGTAGCAGACGATCACGGTATTGTGAGGATGGGTTTAATACAAACTATCAAACGCCTCTTACCTGATGCTATAATCTCCGAAGTGGAGGATTTTAAATCACTGTACAAAGCAATTTTGAAGGAAGAATTGGATCTGGCCATTATGGATGTCAATATGCCAAATGGTTCTATTCAGGAAGCGATAGATTACATCAAAAACCACAAACCCCAATTAAAAATTCTCATATTTTCTTCGCAAGATGAAGAGTTGTACGCAATGCGTTATCTAAAAATGGGTGCCGGTGGCTATCTTAGCAAACAAAGCTCCAGTGCAGTAATTGAAACTGCTTTAACGGCGATGCTTAGTACTGGCCGATATGCAAGTGAAGACGTAAAAGAAGCGATGTTTTTAGAATCATTAAATGGCGCAACAAAAAACTCACCCTTTGAAGCGCTATCCGACCGCGAATTGCAAATTGCCAATAAGCTTGCAGAAGGTCTCCCCCTCAAAGAAATCTCTAATCAACTTAATTTGCATTCATCGACGATCAGCACTTACAAAAACAGGCTTTTTGAGAAGCTGAAAATACGATCCGTACCCGAATTGGTGGAGATTCTCAGGCTGTATAATCAGTAAACATTCTATTATTTTGCACTTTTTCATTGCTAGAAATATTTTAAAATACAATAAAACTGACCTATTACATTCCAAGTAAAATGAAGATACAGAATTTTTCGGATCACATTTAACTGAAGGGCTTTTCTCATAATTCCTAGGTTGGCCTCCAAAGAGTTTGAAAGAATAATAGGATCTTGCAGCGTCGTTCGGCTTTTCTACAATTGGTCCTTTTGCGCCAGTTGTTTTATCTTTTCCTTATCTTTACTGAAAGCTAGTCTGTCGTATATCGCTGAATTGTACTGTCTGGTAAGTTCTCTGACGCTTCAATTGTTTTGAATGACCTCTATTTAGTAAAAATTTCTCTCATTTTCATTTCACGATCTGAATGCAATAGGATCAGGACAATGCAACTTAAGCGAAGTTTCTCCCATTCTTCTTACTTTTCATTCACTATATTTATAACTTCCACAATTTCAGATCGTAGTTTTCTCATATAGTCTTACAGGTTTTAGTTTTAAAGTCTAACCATATTCCTGTGAACTTCCTCTCACCCGCCAGCAAATTGAAAGATTGATCGGTTTAAGAATTGAAATCTTCATAAGATCAGTTAGAAAAACGGAAAAGGATATTATAGTGAAAGTAAAAACCGTAAATATTGTACTGATACCAGTCTAGCATCAGTAAATTCTCTAAAATAAAAGCAAAGTTGATAATTTAACATAACATTACTCTATTAAAATATTGATAAAAAATTATTGAAATTTTAATCTATTTATAATTAATTCACTAACTTCAAAGAAAATAAGTTGATAAAAAAAGTTAATTTCAACTCATTTCAACAATATATATTACTTTTAATAATATTACTTAGTAAAAAGGAGTGATCATCCAACCACTTACAATTTTAGTTAATGGATACAAATGATATTCATAAAAACCATTTAGCGAATTCTGCTATTTCACAAAAACTAATATACTAACTCAGGACTAAAATTGCAATCAAGTTGAGCAACTCATCTTTGTATCTAAAATATTGATCATCATATTATTAATTGTCATAGATTTCTTTTCAGTATTAGTGTTCCCACTTTAAAATTAAACGGAATCTAATTTAAATAAATGCTAAAACGACAACCAAATGAAAAGCACAAACCAAATAGGATTGGGTACTGCAGCCATTGGGCGGCCACAGTACATCAATATTAAGCAAACCGATATGGAGGTTTCCTTTTCTGCAGATAAATTCATCGAAAAAGGAAATCAGGTGCTTGATGAAGCTTACAACCGGGGCGTCCGCTTTTTTGATACCTCGCCGGGATACGGACTTGCCGAAGAACTTTTAGCAAGCTGGTTGCAAAAGAAAAACGACCCCGACATTATAGTTTCCACCAAGTGGGGCTATACCTATGTGGCCAATTTTGACCCCAATGCCAAAGTACATGAAGTAAAGGAACATTCGCTGGAAAAACTGAACCAACAATGGACCTTTTCCAAAACATTGCTGCCCAATCTGAAAATTTATCAGATACACTCGGCAACACTCGATACGGGTGTACTTGACAATCAATTGATTTTGAACCGCTTGCATCAACTCAAAAAAGAACACAGCCTCCTTATCGGGCTAACTACAACGGGCAGCAACCAGCTCGAAGTTTTACAAAAGGCAATGAAAATTGTTGTTGAGGATGAACCTTTATTTCAGTCGTTTCAATCGACTTTTAACATTTTAGACATTTCAATATTAGCTTTAAAAGAACAATTGCAGCACTCAGACCGGCAGCTCATCATAAAAGAAGCACTGGCCAACGGACGCCTAATCCCAAATGAGGATTATCCCGAATACAAAAACCTGTATGCCCTTTTGATGGAACTGGCCAAAAAATATAACGTAGGAACAGATGCCATTGCCATGCGTTTTTGTATGGATAATTTTCCCAACGCCCAGGTGTTGAGTGGCGCAAACAACAAGGCCCATTTACAGGCAAACCTACGGGCAAATGATTTTAAATTATCTGCGGAAGAAATCAGTAAGCTACTCCAACACAGCATTGTCGTAACAGCCTACTGGAACGAAAGAAAAAAACTGGAATGGAATTGAGCTGATTACAAAAAAGGAAAAAAATGATAGACAATAAAACGAAAGCGGACGACCTTATTAAAGATTATAAGTTTGTAACTCCCTAAGAAATCTATGAAGCAGTAAAAACTGGAAAATTAAATCAAACGATTTTCGCTATGAGTTGCTTTTGGGGCCCTGATGCCAATTTTGGAAGTATGCCCGGAGTAGTGCAAACCCGTGTTGGCTACGCAGGCGCATTAACGCTGGAGCCAAATTATCAGGACATAAAAGGGCACGCAGAAGTTGTAAAAGTCATCTACGATAAAGACACAATCAGCTATAAAGAATTGCTGGGCGATCCCGCATCGTGGTCTTTTCCCGACAACAAACAAGGACAATACCGTCCTATACTTTTTGTTTTTGATGAAGAGCAGCGGCAAGTTGTAGAGAACCTGGTTGAAGAAATTGGAAAGGAGAACGCTCCTGAAGTGATTGAGGCCGAAGACCCAAAAAGTCATTTCTGGCCTGCCGCAGATTATCATCAAAAACATCGCCTCCGCAGGAACGAGAAATTTGTGAAACTTGCCAGGTTAGAATTCGGAGCAAGATGGGATGAGCATCTGTATTTTACAAAGCTCAATGGCGATGGAAAGAAAGGTTTCAATGCTTCGCAATGGCTTAAAAATTTACCTCAAGAATTGCAAAAAGCATACAGAACAGGTTAATGTCTCCCGCAGATAACGCAGAAACAAAATCAGCGAAATCAGCGGGCAACAAAAAATATATACTCCCGCAGATAACGCAGATAAACAAAGAAAATAAAATCAGCGAAATCCGCGGGCAACAAAAAAAAATATACTCCCGCAGATAACACAGATAAACGCAGAAACAAAATCAGCGAAATCCGCGGGCAACAAAAAAAATATCTCCCGCAGATAACACAAATAAACGCAGAAAATAAAATCAGCGAAAATCAGCGAAATTTGCGGGAAACAAAAAGATAAAACATGAATAAAACGAGACTTGAAATCATTAACAAACGAGGTAATAAGCTTTGCGCTTACTTGGAACTTCCGGCCAACCAGAAGCCCCATTCCTACGCCATTTTTGCGCATTGCTTTACCTGCAACAGCACCTTAGCACCAGTGCGCAACATTAGCAGAACCCTTACCAATTACGGTTTTGGCGTGGTTCGCTTCGATTTTATGGGACTGGGACACAGTGAGGGCGAATTTGCAGGAAACCATTTTTCGGGCAATGTAGAAGATTTGGTTTCGGTAAGTGAATACCTCGGCGAGCACTTTAAGGCACCCTCACTTTTAGTAGGACATTCTTTGGGCGGTGCGGCGGCCATTGTGGCGGCATCCCAATTGAAAAACATTAAAGCAGTAGCCACCATTGGTGCGCCAGCTTCAGTATCGCACGCAAAACGCCTGTTTTCGGCACAAGTAGATTTGGAAAGCGAAGCACCTGTTGAAGTGAAAATTGAGGGACGACCCTTTAAGATTAATGCCCAATTTGTAAAAGATTTTGACAAGACCGATTTATTGGCCATAGTAAAATCGCTTCGCAAGCCACTGCTTATCATGCACGCACCACTCGACAACAGCGTAGGTATCGAAAATGCCCGTGAGTTGTACCATGCTGCTTTTCACCCTAAAAATTTTATCAGTTTAGACGGTGCCGATCATTTGTTGACAAATAGCAAAGACAGTCAGTATGTGGGGGATATGATTGGTACATGGGCAAAGCGTTATTTTGGAGAAGCAGAAAACGAAATGCTCGACACCAAGGGCGAACAACTGGTGGCGCATATAAACGTAAAGGAAGACAAATTCACTACCTCGATGCAAACCCGCAAGCACAGCCTCATTGCCGATGAGCCAGAAAGCTTTGGAGGTAACGATTTAGGGCCGTCGCCTTACGATTTTTTAAGTGCCGCCCTGGCCTCTTGCTCGGTGCTGACCGTAAAATTGTATGCCGAAAGAAAAGGATGGGACTTGCAGGAAGTGTACGCTTACATCACGTATTCTAAAAAGCACAGCGACGACCTGATGATTGATGTTGAAAAGCCGGGAAACATAGATCATCTTTCAAAAAAACTGAAACTTATCGGAAACCTAACGGAAGAACAACGCATCCGGTTAACCGAAATAGCCGCTAAATGCCCGGTACACAAAACCTTAACCGGAAATGTGGTAATCGAAACAGAAAGGATGGAAGTTGAATAATCTTATCACTTTTAAAAACATAAAAAAATGGACATTACATTAGAACAAGCAGAAAAAATAATAGCTGCTGCCAAAACAAAAGCTAAAGAAATGAATACATTAATGAATATTGCCGTAGTAGATCGCGGTGCGCACCTCGTCGCATTTGCCAGGATGGATGGTGCTTGGCTGGGCTCTTTGGATATCGCCATAAAAAAAGCAAAAACGGCCAAGTTATTCGATCTAAATACGGGCGATATTGGCGCATTATCACAACCGGGAGCCTCCCTGTACAATATCGAACTTTCCAATGGAGGGCTAATTACCTTTCCCGGAGGTGTGCCTGTTAAAAATGCTGCGGGAGAAATTATAGGAGCAATAGGCGTAAGCGGAAGTTCGGTAGAAAACGACCATGCAGTTGCCGAAGCCGGATCTTTAGCGTTGTAAGATTACCTTGTAATTCAGGGATGATGTTGGTGAATTAAGATTTAGAGATGAAGTAAATCATACATCAAAATAATAGTTAAAACAGATTAACAAACAATAAAAACACGAATTATGCAAAAAATTAATTTCGCTGAGAAATCGCTACACGATTTATACTCGTTAAAAGGCAGAAACGCCGTAGTAACAGGTGCTGCCCAAGGAATTGGTCTAGCTATTGCAAAACGGCTGGCAGAAGCAGGCGCCAATGTGGTGCTTACCGACTTACAGGAAGATGTGGTTAAAAGGGCAGCAGCCGATCTTGCAAAGGCAAACGGCGTAAAAACAATAGGCATTGCCTACAACGTTGCCGATACCGCAAAAGCCACCGAAATTGCCGCACTTGCACAAAAAGAATGGGGCAGCCTCGACATCTGGGTAAACAATGCAGGCGTATTTCCCGTAATGAGCGCCCTGGATATTGGCGATAAGGAATACGACTTTTTAATGAATATCAACTTGCGTGGAGCCTTTGCCGGAGCAAGAGAGGCCGCAAAACTGATGCAGCACAACACCGATGGCGGTGTAATTATCAATATGAATTCTATTTCGGGTCTAAAAGCAGCCACCAACTCAGCACATTATGTAGCATCCAAACATGCCATTTACGGCTTTACCAAAGCGTTTGCACGTGATCTTGCAAAATACAACATTCGCGTGTTGGCCGTGGCGCCCACACTGGTGCAAACCCCCGCGGTTGAACATTTAGAGCACGACAGTAAAAGCGCTGAAGAAGCCTTGGAACACATCAGGCTAAATATCCCGTTAGGAAGGGCTGCCGAGCCGGATGATATTGCAAGGGTGGTACTGTTTGCCGCATCGGATATGGCTGCTTTTATGACAGGAAGTATGCTGGTGGTTGATGGAGGAGATATGGTGCTGTAAGGATAATATACTTGAAATAATTGAACGGATCAAAACGGTAATATGAGAAAAATAGTTCTATTTTTAATTATGTTGAGTCTCCCGCTTACAGGATTTTCACAACAAGAAAAAAAAGGAGGATTCGAAAAAGGTGTTTGGGAATTCAGTCCATCTATAATATACAGTTATGCCCCCTCTCTGTCGGAAGGCTTGTTCAAAATGGAGTTTCACGTTACTTATTGGGTTAATGAAGAATGGGGCGGTGGGCTTTCTTACACGCATAAATTTATCAACTCGGCAGAAGTTAATGATGATTTAGCCTTGATTGGCTCATGGAATGCCAATCGTTTTCTCACACTCCATTTAGGACTGAATTACACTATTCCCAAAAAAGAAGGAGAGAATGGTTTTTTCGGTATTTATAATGAAGCTGAAATTAATTTCAGACCCAAAAAGTGGTTCTCTTTTGGTCCCGTTGTCGGTTCAGTCCTTTCTAAAAGAACAGAACTGTATGGCGGGCTGCACTTGGCGTTTGAGTTTTAACTGAATTGGTTATCAATAAATAGCACTTTTAAGAATGAATAAATTATTATTTATCATGATAACAACAATTATATTTTTTTTCTGCAAACAACAAAACGAAACAGGAAACATCAACCACTGAAAATAAGCCCTCGACTCAAACTATGCTGAATATCAATTGATAAATTCGCCGGTTTGCTTCCTTATGTGAGTAAGCCAATAGTATAATAAAAAATCAACTAAACAAAAATAAAGCTATGAATGGAACATTACAATCAACAATATATAAAGTTGGATATTACATCTCACTTTTAGGAACGGTAGCGATTTTGCTTTGGATAGCACTTTTAAAATTTACGCCCCCAGAGGCAAATGGGATTAAGGTATTGGTAGAAAACAGTCCTTTCACTTCGTGGATGTATGATGTATGGTCTGTTTCAACAACGGCTAAAATTATCGGTATGTCAGAAATCATAATCGTTATCTTAATTATTCTAAGTATCTGGTTTTCAAAACTTAGAATTTATGCTACACTTGGTATGACGGCTATGTTTTTGGTAACGATTAGTTTTTGGTTTACCACCCCTACCCCTGGTGGGTGGCTACAAATAGTTGACGGATTGCCGATGCCTAATGCCAACAGGCTGAAAGACATTATGTTTTTAGGTTTTGGACTGATGCTGATCAATTTTCCTAAAAATAAACAATCAATTTAAAATAAATAAGCAAATGGAAAAACGATACAAAAAGTACAAATTAAACGAATTCGTAACACTACAAGTGCTTTCTTATACGGACGAAATGATGGTGGCCAAATTATGGTTTAGCGGCAAAGGCTTCAAGGGTACGCACCACCACGGCAACTAGGAAGTAAACATCGTAACTGGTGGCGAATTTTGAAGCTACGAACGGTACCGAAAGAATAAAAGTATATCCCGGACAAGCGGTAAAGGTACCTTCCAATTTTGAGCACAATATGGAATGCCTGTCGCCCACCGGCGAAATGGTTACGGTTTGGACCCCGGCAAGGCAGGATATTATTGAAAAATATACAGAACAAGAATAATCTTAAGCAAACAAATTATGAATAAATTAATGTTATTTACACTAATTTTTATGGCTTTAAGCATCACTACCAAAGCACAAAATGATATGAGCGAGAAAAACAAAACCGAGAAAAAAGACATCGTCAACCAGTCCTTTGGTAAAATAGATTTTAAGAAAAAACTTTATGCGGAAAACGTAACCAATTATTTGGATCTGCCTACACAAATTGCCAAAAAATACGGTTCGTTCAGTTATGCCGATTTGCCGCTCGATCGTCAAATTGCCGAGCAGGTTCGTCTTTGGGCTTCCATTCGCTACAAATGCAGTTACTGCACCGTTTTTCACACTAACGATGCAAGAAATACGGGAATGGATACTCATAAAGTTGATAATATTATGGCCTATAACCAAAGTGATCTTTTTTCTGCCAAAGAAAAAGCAGCCCTGAATTATGCTTCCGCTATTTCGTATGTGGATTATGAAAAACTGCCTGCCGCAACTGCCGAAGTAAAGAAATATTTTAACGAAGCCGAAATTGAAACCATCATTATGTGTACACTTTTAATGGATATTTGGGCAAGATTATTTGCGGTACAGGGCAACACACCTTATTATACTGAATAAACGGATGATGATGGAAAATAATTCAGACCTTAATCAAATCAGCATTGGAAAGCCGCTTCCCGATTGGAAGCTGGAAAGCATTTTTGGTGATGCCGTACAAAATAAAGCAGACTTTATTGGAAAACCCTTGTTGATTTTGATATTTAGTTTCGGCTGTCCCGGATGTGTAGGCAGGGCCATTCCTTTTGCCAATCGCAATGTGTATGAAAAGGGCGAAAAACTGAATGTTTTGGGCATTCATACTAATTTTGAAGGCGTAGATTTTCCGGCAGAACAATTCCAAAAACACAAGGAAGAACTGTTTATCCGCTTTCCGTTTTATAAGGATTTTAAGTTTAATACTACATTTTTAGAATATGGCGCGGGCGGAACACCACATTGGGTAGTAGTTAATAAAAACGGCATTGTGGAGTATTCTATTTTTGGCTCTGACCCTAATAATGCACTGCTCCGTTTGGGGTATTTGATAGATGAATTAACAGAAGAGGATCCATCTGAGAAGAAGCAATAAGAAAAGCACAATTAAAAAATTGAAGTAAATTGATTAACAAAAAAATGGAAAAACCAGACGAAAAAATAGCATTTGGAGGAAGCTGTCACTGGTGTACAGAAGCCATTTTTCAATCGTTGATTGGGGTAAAAGTGGTAGAACAAGGTTTTGTAGCGACCAATACCGGTTTGGAAGATTTTTCCGAAGCGGTAATTGTGCATTTCAACCCGGAGGAAATTTCACTTAAAGTTCTCATTGAAATACATTTAAGAACGCATAGCAGCACCGTTATGCACAGCAGGAGAAACCTTTACCGATCGGCTGTTTATACCTTTTCTGCAAATCAAGAATCGGAGGCTAAGGCAATACTGAAAAATCTGCAAAGCGGGTTTTCAAAACAAATCATTACCCAAGTGTTTCCGTTCGGAGCCTTTAAACGCTCTCGTCAGGAGATACTTGATTATTATTACTCCAATCCCCAAAAGCCCTTTTGCAAAAATAATATTGACCCGAAACTGAAGTTTCTGCTAAAAGAATTTGCTGATGTAACAGATAAGGAAAGGCTACAACATTTGAATGAAAATTATTAATTCAATAAAAAAAGAGAATTATGAACAATCCAAAAGATTTAGTAAGCACCATTGCCGATTTAAACAGGCAAGGCTATACACACGAGTTTAGAATTAAAAACAAACAATTGTTTTCTGACCAATTGAATAAAGGCTTTGGGATGGAAGCCTTTAACATTGATGATTCGTACACATTCAGCACAGACGGAGAAAACGATGGAAGTGAACACTTGTTTGCTATCACACTTACGGGCGAAAACATCAAAGGATTTTTGGTAGATGCCTATTCTGCCCTCGAAACTGTAGAAGCAAGAGAAGTACGAGAAAAGTTTAATGCCAACAATGCACATATTCATCATTTAAGTGATGCGGAAACCAAATACGGCTTGCCTCGTGTGAAAAAAGAAGTATTCAATAAGTCACCTGAGCGGTATATATTCCGCATTGGTTTTCCCGATTTTCCGACCTGTCCATTTGGCAATAAATTTGAGACACTTGGTTGGGATACAAAAGATGAGAAGTATGTATGGCTGGTTTCAAGCATTATAAAGGACAATAGATTGGTACGAAAGCAGTATTAAAATTGATTCTTTTAAAAAAACAATGTGGTTGAAAGCATCATCAAAATAATTAAAAAACAGCATTATGAAAGCAGTATTTAACAATGTAATTATCGCAGAGAGCGACAACACCGTTGTAGTGGAAGGCAACCACTATTTCCCGCCGCAAAGTTTGAAGATGGAATATTTCATAACATCTGAACAACAAAGCGCCTGCCCCTGGAAAGGATTAGCTTCTTACTACACTGTAAAAGTAGATGGCAAAACGGATGCTAATGCCGCTTGGTATTATAAATCGCCATCAGATGCCGCAAAGCAAATAAAAGACCACGTTGCTTTTTGGAAAGGCGTAAAAGTGAGTGAGTAAGAATTAAATACATTGCTTTTTTTAAATACATAAGCCACACCAAATAAAAAAACAAAACAGATGAAACAATACGATTACATTATCATAGGTTCCGGTCAGGCCGGTACACCGTTGGCTTTCAGTCTTGCCAAAAGCGGACGTGTTGCCATTATTGAGAAAGCTCAATTGGGCGGCACTTGTGTCAACAACGGTTGCATTCCCACAAAGACGTATATAGCAAGTGCCCGCAAAATGTGGGATATCTCACACGCCGAAGATTACGGGGTGGACATTCCGCAGTCCGGAAAGGCGAATATGCGAAAAATAAAAGAACGCAAAGAAGCCATTATCGGAGCAGACCGCAACGGCATAGAAAAAGGGTTTCAGGACGATAAAAACATCACGCTTTACAGAGGCGAAGCACATTTTGTAAGCGATTATGAAGTAGTGGTAAATGGAGAAACATTAACCTCCAAAAACATTTTTATCAATGTAGGCAGCCGACCACGTGTACCGGAAATGTATCAGCATACACCATACTTTACCAACAAAGATATTTTGCAAACCACCGAACTGCCGGAGCATTTGGTCATTATCGGTGGGAGTTTTATCGGTGTTGAATTTGCACAAATGTTTAAACGCTTTGGCAGTAAAGTAACCATTGTTGAGCGTGCAGACCGATTGATAAAAGTTGAAGATGAAGACATCAGTGAGGCGGTTGCTGATATTTTAAAATCAGACGGCATCGATATTATTCTTAACGCTGATGACATACAAACTTCGCAGAAAAAGGACGGCTCTATTACCGTCAATGCCACCAAAGACAAATCGGTTTCGGTAACAGGTTCACATATTTTACTTGCCATTGGCCGTATGCCCAATACCGATACTTTGCAGTTGCAAAACACCAATATAAAAGTAAGCGAAAGAGGCTTTGTTGAGGTAGATGATTATGGACGAACCAATGTAGCAGGCATTTTTGCTATGGGCGATTGCAATGGAAAAGGCGCTTTTACACATACCTCTTACCACGATTATCAAGTGGTACAAAGTTTTTTATCCGGAGCAAAAACAAGAAAAATCAGCGACAGAATTACCACTTATGGTTTGTTTACCGATCCGCCATTGGGCAGGGTTGGAATGACAAAAAAAGAAGCTTTACAAAAAGGATACAAGATTTTGTTGGCGCACCGACCAATGACCAAAATAAACAGGGCTAAAGCAAAAGGAGAAACAAAAGGATTTATGCAGGCGATTATAGATGCCAACACTCAACTCTTTTTAGGTGCTTGCGTGTTGGGTGTTGGCGGTGATGAAATTATCAGCGCCCTTACCAACTTGATGTATGCCAAACAGCCTTACACCGTTTTGCGGGATGCCGTACACATCCATCCTACAGTAAGCGAATTATTGCCCACTGCGCTAGAAGATTTAACACCATTGAATTAAACAATAACAATATATTTTGATAAAAAGAACATTCCATAGACTGCTAAAAAACAAATTATTGTTTTACGGAATACTATTCGGGCTATTTTTCCTAATCGCCGGGATGGTCAATTCAGAGGCGTTAATTCATTTTTTAAATACCGGAAATAACAGTTTGCTGTCTGTATTCAGCAATTATTATTTGTTTGTCGGAGCATTTATTGTAGTGGTATCGCTTGTTATTTTATTTCTACCGCTGGGCAAAAAAAGACTGGGCAATAAAAAACCCGAATACGCTTATTTTAGCTGGATAGCCTTGTTGTACAGTACAGGTATGGGTTCCGGCCTGCTGTTAAGAGCCGTGCAGGAGCCGGTGTATTATTTAAACCATCCGCCTGTTTCTACTGTCAATGCAGAATTACTGGCGCTGCAATACACTTTTTTCCATTGGGGTTTTACGCCTTGGGCGATGTATAGTTTATTCGGGTTAATTGTAGCTTATAATCTTTATGTCAGAAAAGTGCCCAATTTGTTACACGCTCTTGTTCCTGCATCTAACAGCAATTATTTAAAAAATATAAGCATTGTATTTATTGTATTGATTACCATAAACGGCGTTATCGCTTCATTGGGGCTGGGTTCTGCACAACTTGTTGGCGGGCTCAACCACACTTTCAATATAGAACTGGGCAACTACACGCTGTTGGCAATGGTGCTACTTATCGGTCTTATAGCAACTTTTTCAGCGTTAACGGGCATTCAAAAAGTCATCAAATATTTAGCTGATTTTGACTTTGGCTTTTCCATTCTGCTGATGTTGTTCATTGCCTTGTTTTTAGATTTCGCTCCATTTTTTTCGAATCTATTTACCGCAATGTATCAATATGTCATTCATTTTTTTGAAATGAGCTTGTCTATTGGCGGTTATGAAACAAGCGAAAGTTTTACCAAAGAATGGACGGTTTTTTATTGGGCATTTTGGTTGGCGTGGGTTCCCTTTACAGGCATATTTATCGCTCGTATTTCAAAAGGAAGAACCGTAAGAGAATTTATAATTGCCACCATTTTGGTACCTACTTTTGCTACGCTCATTTGGTTTTCCGTTTTTGCCAACAACGCCTTTGATGTTTTGAGCCAAAGCAATACCGGGCAATTTGACAATTTATACACTTCATTGTTTGTGTTTTTGGAAAATTACCCATTCTATCAGCTCACTTTTGTTATCGCCATATTATTGGTGCTCATTTCCATTATCAACTCGGTTGACTCCGCTGTTTTTGTATTGGGAATGTTGAGCGACAATGGAAATGAAAATCCTTCAAAAAATCACAAACTCATTTGGGGTGGCATCATTACCGCTACCGCCTTTGGTATTTCGGCATCCGGCACGAGCGATTTACTAAACGCCATTAGCAACCTGCTGATTATTATGGCGCTGCCATTCAGCCTGCTGTACCTATATATTATTTGTAGATTTTTCATAACAATAGTAAATGAAAACAGCGAAAAACAATATGAAGATAAAGACTAGAATAATTCTCACCATTTTAATTAAATCAAATCTTTAGTAAACTATGTTTACACAAAATATAAACGTCATCGACAGACTGCAAACCCCTTTTACACTTATGCCAAATGATTTGGATGAGGAATTGACCATTATATGGAATATAGGAGCAATAAGCAATGTAAAAGTGGATGGCCACGAAATTGAAATAGGCAAAAACTGTATATTATTTGTTTCAGAATTTTATATGAAGCTCGAGGCTCTATCAGGAACATTTCGGGTAATTAAGTTCAACAAAACATTTATCAATCCTATCGACTCGCTCAAAAACACAGGAGAATATTTAATGATTTTTTATGGACTTCACACAGTGGATCATTTGCCAAAAATTATGTTAAACGAAAAAGAAGTTATTATTTTTGAAACACTATGGCAGGATTTACTTTTAGAGATAAAAAATATAAACAATCCTATCTCAGAAGCGTTGACGAGAAATTCTTTTCAGCGTTTCCTATTACTCAGTCAAAAAAATCACGCAGTAACCGAATTTGATATCCCCATTGATTTTAAAGATTTGAGGCTGATCCGCGAATTTCAATATTTGGTAAACACTAACTTTAAAGACCTAATGAAGGTTTCCGATTATGCAAGCATCTTAAAAATTTCTCCAAAAAAAATCGCTGAAGTATTTGGCTGTTGCTACAATAAAAAAGCAAGCGAACTAATTGCCGACCGAAGAAATCTATATGCCAAACGCCAATTGATGCACACCGATGAATTGATAAAAAACATTGCTTACGAATTGAATTTTTCAGATTCGCAGGCATTTTCACATTTCTTTAAAAAACAAAACAAAATGACGCCGGATGAATTCCGGACTAATAGCAAAACTGGTTAGTTTTTCTTTAATTTCCTGAAAACCAAACACCAATTAGAGATTCCCAAACACCCTATTCCGTCTCATTGCTTGTTATCTTTGTGTAATAAAAGAGGAAAAAATGCCTATATTTCTTTTGAATTCTTTCAAGTATTTATTTCACCTTTTAATAATACCAAGTTCTTAAAATTGTTTTGTAAATCGTAAAACTAAACACCAATTTCTGAAAGACAAACACCGGAACGATTTTCATTTGAGGTAAATTTGTATAAGTAAGAACTAAACACACAAGTATATGAAAAATCGAAATACTGAAGTAAGATTTGAGACCTTTGATAAACCTACTTCCAACAAATTTTTAGAAGAACTAAAAGCAAAACAAAAAGAAAATAGTGCGTATAAAGCAGATTGCCCAGCAGAAAGCTGTAAAAGATTAACCCCAAAATTCAGGCTTAGCTTGTGCAATGTTAAAACCATTATTATGCTTGGAATCCTTATATATCTATGGTTGGCAAATTGATAAGAATTACAAAATTTTCATCAATCAGAAAACAAAACACTACCTGATGAAGGCAATTAAACGGATTCTATTTAAAGTAAATTGTATAATAAATTAAAATAAAAAATTATGATAAACTGGAATAATGTTATAAAATTCGCAACACACGGAAACCCTACACCCGATAGAAGAGTAGAAAAAACAGAGGAAGAATGGAAAAAAATCCTTACCCCGGAACAATTTAGAATTACCCGTCTAAAAGGGACGGAACGAGCCGGAAGTGGCGCTTTTTGTACCTCTCACGAAGCCGGCAAGTACAAATGTATTTGTTGTGAAAATGAACTATTCGACTCTACTATAAAATTTGAGTCGGGAACAGGATGGCCAAGCTTTACGCAACCTATCAGAGAAAATGCAATAAAGTATCACAAAGATAGTTCCTACGGAATGATTCGGGTGGAAGTAATGTGCAATAATTGCGACGGACATTTGGGGCACGTTTTCCCGGATGGCCCAGAACCAAGCGGATTGAGGTATTGTATCAATTCAGAATCAATCGATTTGATAAGAACAGTAACTTCAAACTAAAAATAGACCATTACCAATCGCTGAAACTTTGATCGTAATGAAAACTATTACTGTTTCCAAAGATTTAGTTAGCATAAAAAAAACAAAAGCAATGGATAATACACAAAATCAATCAATAAAAGCTCCGGAATTAAGAGTAGAACAATGGATAGATTCGCAAGGTTCCAAACTGGAAAATCCCATCAAATTATCCGATTATGAAGGAAAATATAAAGTTATATATTGTTTCCAGCATTGGTGCCCCGGTTGTCATAGTGTAGGGCTTCCGTCTTTGAAAAAGCTAGTTGATGCATTCGAAGACAGCGATAAGATTGCGTTTCTTGCTGTTCAAACTGTTTTTGAAGGAGCACACGCCAATACGTACGATAAAATTTTGGAAACACAAAAAAAATATGGATTAAAGATTCCGTTCGGGCACGATCCTGGAAAAGGAAGATCTACCATAATGGAAGATTACCACACCGGCGGAACGCCCTGGTTTATTTTTATAGATCAAGAAAACAATGTCGTATTCGCAGATTTTCACATCAATGTGGATGGTACAATAAAGTATTTAAACGAAGTAACAAAATGATGAAAATCTAACGATAAGGTGGCCAAAAAAGGAAAATAAATTATATAAACAAGCAAACAATTACAATATGGCAAACAGTAAAAAAGTATATATCGCAGGCGGATGCTTCTGGGGAATGGAAGATCTGTTCAGAACAAGAAAAGGAATTGTTGACACCGAAGTAGGCTATATCGGAGGGGAAAACGAAAACCCCACCTATGGCAACCATCCCGGTCACGCAGAAGGCATTGAGATAACATACGACACGGCCGAAACTGATTTTAAAGAAATAGTAGATTATTTTTTCCGTATTCACAATCCTACTACAGTTGACAGACAAGGTAACGATAGAGGCTCGAGCTACCGATCAGCTATTTTTTTCCAAAATGACGAGGAAAAACAAATAGCCGAAGAAGTAATAGCTATCGTCAACAAATCAAACAAATGGGAAGGAAAAGTAGTAACCACACTGGAACCTTACACCAAATTTTGGCCCGCCGAGGATTATCATCAAGATTATCTGGTGAAAAACCCTAACGGATATACCTGCCACTTCGAGCGGTTTGGAACTTTTCTAGACAAATAATACAAATCACCCTATAAATTTCTATGGGGTGATTTTTTTAGTAGATTTCTGAATAAATCGTAACAATTATATTGACACCAAAAGGTTTTATCCATTTGAAATTCAAAAAACTAACAGCTTTATTTATTATAATTTTACTATATTAGGTAGCATCATACTGCAACATAAAATAACGTATCACAAATGATTGAAATATTACTAAAAAACAAAGAAATTATTAAGGTAAGTAGCACGAACGAAATTTTACCTGAACAGATGGACTTTTATGCCATTCAATTCATTGATTATACTGATCAGCAAATAAATTGGGCCGGAGAAAACTTCGGGATCAATTGTTCACTTATGAAGCGGTATGAAGATATCGAAATCAGTTCGCATTTTTTAGTAAAAAACAATCAGACGGCATTCCACATCACTATCCCCTATTATTGTTCAAAAGAAGAAAATAAACTTGTGGAATCGCCAATATTCTTTATAATGAGTGATAGCGGTCTTTTTTTCTTTTCAAACTCTTCCATTGATCGATTTTTTAATTTAAAATACACTTATAAACTCAACGAGTTGCACGAAATATCAGATATGATAGAAATCCTGATGTTTCAGCTTGAATTTATTTCTGACTATTATGCTGATATTACCGAAAGCGAAGCAAAAAAAATAAAAGACCTTGCAAATTCGGTATTATTGAAAAATGAATCTTCTAAAAAAATTACAGATCTGATAACGACTTATAGCTTCAACAGTTTGCTATTAAAAGAATCTTTAATCGAAACGATAAGAGTTTTTAACCTGTATAAGAAAAATATCCAAGATCAGGATTCACATACAAAAGAACGCATAGAATCGGAATTAGATGATCTTGCCGTGATTTCTGACTATATTCAGTTCAATTTTGAGCGTTTGGATAATTTGAGGGGAAATATAAAAAACAAAATAGATCTGGAGCAGAATTATATATTTAAGGTACTTACAGTAATCACTTTATGCGTTTCCCTTCCTGCTTTAATTGCCGGAATATACGGGATGAATTTTAAAAATATCCCCGGACTAGATACAGTATATGGCTACCCTATAACCGTTATGATAATGGTAGTTTCGGCTATTTTGCCTTATATTTATTTTAGGAAAAAAAAATGGTTGTGAATTATAAAATCACATATCCTAGAACAGATGCGGTTCATGCAGTACTTACAAATAGATAAAACCAACTTAAAATTATTAATAAAATACTTACTCTCAATTTAAAAGCTGTCTAATAAAATGCCGATAATGTTAAACTAAAAATGTGTAGACAAAATCAGAATAGGGGATTCCTACTCTGATTTAAATGTTTGGAATATTGTCAATTTTTTTTAGGATTAATCATATTAGCTCAAAGTCGGGAGACTTTGTTTTGTTTTTCAAAAACAATAATTTTCTCTTTATTATTTAAAATAATCCTATTTCCCTCAATTATTCCAGATGTTATATTTCTAATATACCAATTTTTTGAATCAGGAGATTTAATAAATCGTTCCAGTTCAATCTTGTTTCCATTTATTCTATATTTTCCTCCATAATAAATAGAGTTTTTATTTCTATGATTAGAAAATTTTCCAAAATATAAAAATGACTCATTTTTAAAAAATCCATCATTATGAAAAATTATTATTCTAGGATTTTTTTTTTCAGTATAATTACTATAATCATCTTCGAAAACTTGTTTATAGAAAGCGGCTGTATCAATTTTTTTTAAATCATCATTATCTAAAACATACGTAAAAGAATATTGAGCTTTTTCATTTAACAGAGGCTCTCCATATTTATTCTTATTAATTTTATAAAGTTTTTGCCCATAACAATTCAAGAAGCTGATGAGAAAAAATACTGAATATATATATTTTACCATGTTGTAAACATATTTTTAGATTGATATTGAAAATAAGGTTTTGTTGAAAAATCTATTATTTCAAAGGCTCTTTGAGCTGCGAATCTTGCATTATGTGTCCATCTATTTTGGAAAGTATTACGAACGTGCTTGTCAGAATCTATACCAATTCTAAAGTTTTTATATCCAATGTAAAGAGCGCCCATTCTATATCTTGGTCCTTGTTCATTTACTAAGCCATACTTATAACATGTTCCATTTGTACAAACCGGCATTCCTAATTTTCCACTTTTTCCATCCCATTTTCCCGAATTTTCAAATTCATAGCTACTATAATCTCTAAGGCCAGTAAATAAATTTATACCTACAGAAAAATCTTTATACCCAATAGATACACCAGTTGTTCTATAGCTATCTCCACCATCTCCAAAATTATAGATTCTATTTATTTCTTTTTGAAATGGTGTTCCGTCATTTTCATAACTAATTCCAAAATCTTTATATCTAGACTTAAGAACTCCTGTAGTTTGCGAATCAAGACCAAGACCATCCCACCTGTTTGACCCTAAACTTATTCCAAAGTTCCCATCATCATAAGATAGCATTAAAGATCGTCTAAATTCCCAACCACTTGTTCCACTTCCAGCATGAGCTGCATAGTTTGTAGTCCCAAAACCATAAGAAAGTGAAACATCACCTGCTCGAAATGTAACACTAATATTAGCACCAAATCCCCACCCTTTTCCCATTGCAATACTTGGAGAAATACTAAAGCTAACACCTAAAACTTTAAAGTCATAAGCCGGCAACACGCTTGCTATTACCTGTCCCGCTGCATTTGTAAGAAGAGTTCCTGTACTAGCACTGAACGCTCCGGGACTTATTCCCCCTGCTATTGCTCCTGATACTGCTCCCATCAATATAGAGCTTCCAAAAGCTCCCCAAGACCAGTTTTTAGAAATAGCAGCATTGATTATATAAGAAGCACCACCAACAGCAGCTCCAATTATTGCTCCAGTAGCAACAGTTGCCCAAAAAGTACTAAGTCCCCAAGCTAATAAAAACTGAAATGCCTCACCACTTGGATCATTAAACATCAGCGGATTATTCATTACATACCCATACTTATTATAATTCTGGGTATTGTAAGGATCCTGAATATTTTCATCTGCATTTAAAAATCTTCTCAACAGCGAATCGTATAACCTACCATTCATATGGATGATACCTACTTCTGCAAAATGCTCATGGCTCGTATATCCTCTTTCTAATAATAACGAAGTATTGTTGATAATATTTTTATCTGTAATAATTGCTCCGTTTCCAATCTTCAAATGCGTGAAATTACCCCAAGCATCGAAATGTCTTTGCTCAAGCTTATTTCCAGCTTCATCACTTATTGCCAAGATACTTCCGATATAATCTTTGTGCAAAAATTTGTAAGAACCGCTGCTTTCTTCAAAGTTTTTCAAATATATAATATCGCTTTCGTAAGGTGTTCCGCCAATATAAAGAATATGTTTTTCTTTTCCTGAGGCATTGTCCTTTACCACTTCAAAGCTGCCGTCTTCACTGTAGAATTTGGTAAACTTACCATTTCCGTCTGAGTTGAAATTTCCTCCATAGGTTACCCTTTGTCTCATAGCAGTCAAGCCATATTGGAAGGCAACATCACCTTTTTCACCATCGATAAATACAGGATCATTGTTTTCGTTATAAACAACAGACTGAATTAAATCATTATTGTAGTTCTGAGTTCCTTCAGCGTTCAATGTCATCCCCGTTGGCTGATAAATCTTGGCAGAATTTTCAAACTTAATGGTTCCTACCTGATCATTCTGAGTAATTCTTCCTTTCGCATCGTACACATTTCTGTTAGATGATGGTTTTATTCCTGTTACCGGATTTGTCCAGTTGATCAATCGGTTATTATCATCATAATCAAAAGTTTCATTGATGCTGAAATCACCGCCCGTTGTTCTGCTATTGAGCTCATTTTTAATTGCATTAAATGAATAAGAAATCTGTAAAATAGATGGCTTCACTGCTGAGGAATGATTGATGCTGGTTAAAAATCCATTGTAATCATACAGATTATTAATATCAGCTGCTCCCAATTTTGCTTTTAGAACCTGTCCTTTGGCATTGGTTTCTTTCAGCTCCCACAGGATTTTTCCAGAATTCTTATCTTTTACCTGATACAATTCTCCATTCCAGGTACTGTAAATATTTTCTAAGTTAACCTTCGTTAAAATTCCTGAAGAATAAAGTTGTTTTTCATAAGAAACGACTCTGGCTTTATCATCATAAGTAATCCCTTTCTGAATGAAATACTTATCGTTGCTGCTTTCTGATGAAGACAATACTCTTCCCTGTGGATCGTAAGAAACATTCGAGACATACGCTTTCCCTTTCGAGGTTCCGGATTTTGAAATTACTCTGCCTTTATTATCATAAGAATAAGTAATCGTTTTATTGGTTGCCTGCCCGCTATCGGTTGTGGAAAGCTCTTTTTGCGTAATAAGCTGTCCTAAATTGTTGTATGTATATTCTTTTGTTCCTTTCGGACTGATGATTTTTTTAGGTTGCCCGAAACCGTCGTATTCATATTTATACGTTCCGTTGGAAGGGTCATTAAATTCTGATTTTCTTCCCCAGGCATCATATTTTGTCGTAACAATATTTTCAGCATACTGCGCTTTAATCTGTTCTCCGGCAGCATTAAAAGTGAATTGTATTGTTCCGCCTTTATCATTGCTTGAAAGTACATTTCCTAAAGCATCGGTTGTTTTGGAATTTGTTCTTCCATAGCCGTTAAGCTCTTTTATGGTAGTCGTTAAACCTGAAATCGTGGTTTCCATTTGTTTTCCATTGAAAGAAGTAGCGGTTACTTTTGTAGGGAAAACAGAATCATCATACGTCAAAACATTCCACTGGGAAGGACTTTGCCCTTCAAAATAGGGTTCGGAGTCTCTAATTTTTCTGCCTAAAGTATCATATACGGTTGTTTTTGATACAAATTGTCCCTGTCCAAAAGCCTTGGTGGAAACCTTATAGTTTTGCCTAAGTTTATTTGTGTATTTTTTAGAAATATCCCCATCAGGATCGTTTTGGGTAACAATAATATTTGAATTGCTATCTCTTTCATACTGATAAGTTGTTGTCCCTCCTAAATTAGTTTTAGATTTAAGAAGTTTCCCCCAGTTATCATAAGTGTTGGTAAGAACATTTCCTAAAGGATCCGATTGAGTAAGAATTTGCCCCCAGTTATTATAAGTAATATTGGTTTCTAAACCTAAATTATCAGTTTTCTTTACAACAAATCTTCCTTTATCATCATAATTTGTTTTTATTGTCTGAGTTTGAGAATCAATACTATTGCTGATAGTTTTTTGAATAAGATTACCAAAACCGTCATAAGTATAGGCTTCTTGTAAATACCCTGAATTGTCTCTGTTCCAAGACTTCAGAGCTTTTAGTTGGTTATTTTCGTAGGTATATTCTTCTTTATTAGATTTTGTGTCATTGTAGGCAGAAATTTGCTTGGTCTTAGACCGTGGTCGACCTATAAAATAATTAGCTCCCTCTCCCGATGGATTATGGGTATATTCAAGTGTAGAAGTGGTTATTGCATAACCATTATTATCATTAGATATACTTTGTATTGGAATATAATGTTCTCCATAGGTTATTGTATTATTGGTAATATTATTCGCTAAAAAGTTTTTTGATTTTGTTGATTTTGCTACAATAGCAGTAACAATTTTAGGTTTATCAATATCAGCAATAGAAGAAGAGGTCACTACCTGTCCATTTAATAGCTTATCGGTTTGGTATATTGTAGATTTAAAACTTAATAATTGAGTATTATTCTCAGAAATATCTACGGGGAAAATTTTTGATTCATCATTTGTCCTGATCGACCATTCTTTAATAGGTACAGAATAATTTAAGGGATCATTTTCTATTCCTGACCATATTTTTGTATTTTCATAACCATCAGCATACCATGAAGAGCGGGTAGTTTGACGGAATCCAATTGAATTCCTACCTTGCAAATGATTTACAAAACCCCTATATCTGAAATCCTGTTTTTTACCAATCTGATTTAGTTGAGAAACAATATAACCATGAGAAATTATACCCATTTCTACAAATGGATAATTTATATTTTGAGTTGTATTATAAAAATCAGGAAATAATTTTGAATCCAGCTGTTTGTATTCTATCTCTGTCTTTATATCTCCTTGTGTTATAGCATTTATTTGAGACTCTTTCGAAACATCATAAAAATTATAAAATTTAATTCTATTGAAAGGTGCAGAAACTAGTACTAGCTTATTGATTAGCTTATTGAGTCTAAAATCTCCAGATAATGCTTGAAGATCAAACCTTGTAGGACTATCACCTCCCATATTAGGGTTATGAGGATTATAAGTGAATCTTGAAGGACCCTCAGTGAAAGAATCATTTAAAATGCTAGATGTACTAGTTTCTGAAAAATAATAATTACCAGTTGTATTTATGCTTTTTACATTAATATCATTATAAAAATACCTTTCAAAAGAATAAGTAAAATTTCCTTGTTTTTGTACTACTCTTTTAGATTTAAAAGAAATAAAATCACTTTTACCATCATTATTTACATCATAACTTAAATGTTGAGTTCTTTCAATTGATCCTGTTCCGTCATTATTAGATGTTACTATATTATCATTTAAAAAGTGGGCTAATCCAGATATCAGTTTTTCTGAAAAATTTACACCTGTTGAGAAATATATATTCCAATCATATGTGTTGTTTGAAACGGGTATTAATAAATCACTTTTTCCATCTCCATTAAAATCACCAACAATAGCTTTTTTATTGACACCCTTTACTGGAATATTATTAATACGATATTCAGTTTCATTAATAATATAGTTTCCAGAAATATTTTTCTTAAATGTTATTAAATAAGGTAATTTATTATTATCAAATCTAATAAAGTCTTGAACACCGTCACCATTAAAATCTCCTATTTTATATTCTTCAAAAATATCTATATTTGATTGGTTAAAATAAATTTCAGAATATGAGGTATTATTTTGAAGATTTTCATCAATATCTATTATCAAATATCGTTTTGAAGTATTACAATTAACAGTATATATTGGTAATGAAGTATTATTGGGATCTGTGGTTTTAGTACAATATTTATCACTTAACTCAAATACGATTTCCGATAATCCATCACCATTCATATCCATATCTCTCATCTTACCTAATGTTGTTATGGTATAATCGCCTGGTAAATGAGGATTATAAACAGGAGTTCCTTCAGATCTATCATAGATGTTGTTAGGTATAATTTTGATATTGTCTAAAGCCAATTGGTTGTCGTCAGTGATTATATAAAATTTCAATTCTAAATCTTCCTTAGAAGTCATCGAATTCAAAACCTTTTTATACACAACAAACCCCTGCTTATTGTAAACAATATTATTTTTTTTGAAATTAATAGCAATAGCATTTTTAAAATCTGTTTCAGAAATACTATTTCCAAGATAAATTGGCGTTGAATATGCTTGGTTTGAATCATCAAAAATACTTCGTTGAAGATATAATCCTTCTTGTATAGCACCTGCTGTCAATTGATATCTTAATAATTCGATACTACCATCTCCATTAAAGTCTCCTAATATTCCGTTTTGAGACTGACCAAATTGAGAATTTTTTTCAGCCCATCCTTGAGATGAAGAATTAGTATAATCAAAAACGACAGGATTAGAAATTTCATTTTGAGAATTGTATTCTGTTATTTTATCAACAAACTGATATTCTGTAGAATTTGTATCTTTTTTATATGTTATTTCATATTTTTTGAATTGGTTTCCATTTGATTTAACTATAATCATATGAAGTAATTCATCCTGTAAAAGATTTATCCCATTAACATAAGATTGTTCTATCGAATGTCTTTTAACATAATTAATGTCATCATAATTAAAAATTATTTCATTAAAATTTGATTTATTTAAATTTTCATTTCCACCCCATTGTATTGATGATATTAAGGCAACATTACCTGATTGTGTATAGTTAAAAGTTTTTTCTGATTGTAAATAGTTGTAGGTAATGTAGTTGCCTTGAGCATCTTTCCATTTTACGACATTATATTCCAAAGGAGTTCTGGCTGTACTATTTCCTGAAGCTTTAGCTCCATACCAAGCCTGCGAACCATCTTCAAAAGTAACTTCCCAATACTCCGGTCCTTGCCAAACTTGTCCTGTAATAGTCCCAACTGATTTTATTTTTACATTAGAATATTTCTCGGTAACATATTCTGCTCCGTTTTTACCATATTCTCCCGATTTTAAAATTAATCTCTGTCCATTAAAGCTATAATAATCGGAATAATCTAACTGAATACTTTTTACCTCACCATCTTTTTCTATGTTTTTTCCTGTTCTGGAAATAGATGTTATTCCAGATAAGTTCCATCCATATCCTGCAATCCCATTCCCTGAACCACTGGTGTAAATAAGGTTAATTTGTGGAGCCACACTTTTTATTCCTGGTGGCAATGCAATTGGTAAAGTAAACTGCAATTGACCTGCACCATTTACCTCTATATTCCCTTTTGTATCATGAAAACTTTTGTTTGGAGGAGCAGTGGTACCTGAAGGATTGCCAGCTCCTGCACCAGAATCACTAGGTCCACCACCCGGATTTTCCGTACCGGGACCTATTTTTGCTACAAATGGGTTTGAGACACCTGAAGTAGCCCTGAAACCTGGTGCCATGATAACAGTTTGCGGATCCTGAACAGTTCTTGTTGTGCTTTCCTGTTGATGTAATATCGTTTGAGAATATCCCAGTACCGAAAGTAAGGATATGATTAGTGAGTAGAATAATTTCATATTCTTGAAATAAGGTGTTAATTAAATAATTTTCTATCGTTTTGTGATGTTTCTGCTGAATACCCTTCCATCTTTCAATTTGACATGAAGTAGATACACTCCCCATTCGTAACCAGTCATATTTATCTTCAACTGCTTATTAAGATTAGGAAGATTTTGCTGCTGGAATTTCCAGTGAACTGTACTATGCTGATATAAAGAAACTGTTTCAATCAATGTATCGACTTCTTCTGACCAATCAATCGTCAGAATATCATTTACAGGGACAGGATAAAGCCTGATTTGCTTCCAGAATTCCTTTGAATCCATTTCCTGTTTTTCAGGAGCTATTTCTTGTAAAATAGCTGTTTCTAATTTCTTTTCTAAAGACACAACATCTTTGGGAGTTTGCTTTCCATTGACATTAGGCCCTCTGTACCTTTGATTTCCTGCTTCATCATATTTAAAATAAACTTCTGTCTGAGAATATCCAAAGAAGCCAATAAATAAAGACAAAATTGAGAGTAATTTTTTTTTCATCATCTATTTATTTGTGGTTTGAAATAAGTAGTTGAACCTGTCTTTTAAGTTCATTAATTTCTTCAGACTGTGACTGTAATCGCTTGTTCTGGTCAATTGAGTACAAAGTCAATTCTTCTATTTTTTCAAGGAGTTTAGCGTCCATTTCGGCAACATTAATTCCTTTTTCAATTACTTCACCTGCCGAAGGTATATTAGGTAAATGTCCCTTTTCTGCAATATGCTTTTCAACTTCTTCCAAAGTTTTAAGCTCATAATCTTTTTTAAAAACGTAATCTGCCCATACATTTGCTTTTACTTCAACTTCTTTTGCAAATATTTTTCCGTTGAATCTTGCTGTGGCATTATTGAAGAACTTTGCCCAAACTCCGTTATGGTTATCTTCAAAGCCAACATATGATCCGCCGTCATTCCCATTATTTGGAATTGAAAACAATAAATTCTGTGAAGCTCCCGACCCGTTGGATAATGTTCTAAAAACTGTATCTCCGGTACGTGCACCAACCGCCCAGCATTCATTACAACCTGATCTCGCAATTTGAAAATTGCCTAAAGAATTAGCAATTTCTACATAAGTACCATCTGCCTTAAAGACTCTCAGACTGGCCTCAGAGTTTGAAGGATCATTTTTTCCAATTTTTACATTACCAGACGGAGTTTCTAAAACAGCTTTCATCCATGGTTGAGAACTACTGTTGTTAGTTTTTCTAAAATATAAATCTTGGTCAAAAAAACTGCTAGCAAACTGCATTCCATAATTATTGTTCGGATTGCTGTGTCTTACGTCTAATAGATGCCACCAGTTACTTGCACCAAAGGGATAATTTACTGGAGTATTGGCTTCATAGAAACCACTTGTGGTAGTTGGAGCACCAGCATCATTCCTTAATTGTGTATTCTGAGAAAATGCTATTGAACTTGTTATTAGTCCTGCTAAAAATAAATTTTTCTTCATCTTAAAATAATTATATTTGTGTAATATTTAAACTTTTAAATGCCTTAAAAAAATTTTAAATTTCTTCTAGGCTATTAATTTTTTTTCAAAAAAAAGTTTTTTAACTATTTTTCACATCTCATTAATGAGAACTATCATTACTCTAGTCACGTCAACGTGACATATATATCTGAGAAACGATAAGGCTCGTTGTAATAATTGAAAATTTATTAGGTTAAAACTATTAAAACGAATTAAAAAAATATGTAACAAACAGAGGTTCTTAAACCAGTTTTTCTAATAGAAAATCGATTTTAGTAATTTTTTAGAGAGAAAATTTCTCCATATTAGAATGCAGTTAGACTTAATAACAGTCCTGCTGAAAATATTTTTTTCCATTTATATAATTGTGTTTTTAGTATATTTTTAAACTGTAATTAAATCATAGACTTGGTATCCTATTGCTCTAATTTTCAGTTGGAAACTATTTACAAACTTAACATTTTTTTTCTAACTAAAAAATATTATTCACATAAATTAAGTTTATCTTTCTACAATTACTTAACAATTATTTAAAATCGTTGTATTTTCAAAATATAACCTGATAAATTTGGACGTTGAAATTAAATGTCTCAAAATGACAATTTCAATAATCGAAAAAATGCGATTATTGTAAGTTACAATACATTCCAAAACTTTATAAGCGTATCTCTATTGTCTTTATAATTAAGTTTATCTTTTTTTATGCTTAAGAATGCCATCAAAAATAAATCTGAGTCTCAGGCATTTTTTTTCTGAGATCTTCAACTTCTGTAATATTGATAGGGTTTCCTGTGAGAATAAGTGTTTTTAAGTGTTTTAAATCAGCAATTTCTTTTGGTAATGATTGTAGCTGATTATTGGCCAGATTAAGACTGATGATGTTCTTTAGATTCTTTATTTGTGGCGAAATCTCAGATATTTTATTCTCACCTACGTTAAGGAACTCCAGATTTTTTAATGCTAAAATATTTTTTGAGAGTGTAAGAAGCATATTTTTTTGCAGCTCAAGATATTTGAGCTTATTTGGAAATCCTGTTTCATTAAGATCATTAATCTGATTAGATGAAAGATTCAAAAATTTAAGACTTTTTATTTTTTCAACATGAGAAACCATACTGATTTGATTGCTGTGTAAATTAATTTCTTCGAGTCCCGAAATTTCTGTCAGAGCTTTTGGAAAAACGCTGAGGTTATTGGCATCGAGTTGTACAACTTTAAGCTTTTGAAGTTTGGCAAACTCAGGATTAAGATCCGTCAACTGATTAAGGTTCATAGAAAAAGTAGTGAGCTTTTTCAGCTTATTGATTTCATCCGGAATATATTTTATGCTGTTCTCGTTAATATTAAGAATCTGAAGTTCTGAAAGTGAAAAGAGTGCATCATCTAGCTTTTCAAGATTATTCCCCATAATGTTCAGAAAAAAAACAGAATTCATTTTCGTAATATCAGGAGGCAGATTAAACAAACCTTTATCTCTGAAACTTAGGCTGTAAACAGTTTTATCAGACTTTAATGCAGCATCCATATCTGTATAAGTAGGATATTTTACAGGATCGATCTGTGCATTTATATTAACGATACACAAAAATGACAAAAGGCAAATGTATTTTTTCATAAAACAAAAAAAGGTCGCCGGAAAAAATCCGACGACCGTTATAAAGTATTAAAATTATTTTTTGAAAATCTTAGCTGTTTTCTGGAATCCGTCTGCTTCAATATTTAATATTAAAACTCTTGAAACCTGAAGCTGGCTTGTAAAATCTAAGTCCAGACTAGTTGTAGATCCATTTACTTTCTTTTTATAGACAACTTTTCCGTCAATGCTGTACGCAGTAACTTCAAGATTTTTCAGTGCTTTTGGCGAATTGATTTTCACAATACCAGAAGTAGGGTTCGGAGCTACCGTTACATCATTTTCATTAACAACTTCTACTGTTCCCAAACTTCCTGAAGTCCCTAAAAACTGTTGTAAAGCAACTACAATAGTAGCCGATTTCCCTCTATAATCTATTGTATTCCCCGTAGCATCTACATCAGTAGAAATCGTAGAATTCGGATGCTGAATAGAGAAGAAACCAAATTTCTTATCCGGTGTGAATGTAAGACCTGTTGGTTCTGATCCTGCAGGCATTGAAGCAAATAATCTTACATTAGGATTTGCCTGTGTATGATCGGGACCAATAACCCAGATGTAGTTTTTACCACCATCCTGCAGTACCCAAAGATTACCAAGTTCATCGAAAGTAAGGTTATCGTTTCCGTCTCCCCAAGATTCAGTTTTCATTCCCTGCGCGGTGTTGAATGTATAAGCTGTTGATGCTCCTCCTACGAAAGTTTCTACGTTTGAAAGCGTCATTCCGTTATCTGTCATTCTGTACACTTTATCTAATCCTTTTGCCGTAAAATAAACTTTACCGTCAAGTGGACTTATTTCTATATCTTCTACTCCATTGAAGGAAGTACCGCCTAATGACAAAGCTAAAGCAGCCGTATTATTTTGATCAGCCTGAAGTTTATTTGGCACCTGAATCCACTGTCCGGTTGTTGCTACCGGATTTCCGCCGCTTAATCCCTGATCAAGTTTCAAAACATATAAATTTCCTGATGCCAGATTGTTTGGAGTATCCATCACATATTTATAAACCATATGAGTTCCGCCATCTTCGCCATAATAAGCTGTTGTTCCTGCATCGTTAATCACTACATTTTCATGATTCATGATTCCAATCTGCCAAAGTTTATCTTTAGTTCCTGCCTGGTTATGAGACATCACCTGCGCTGTGACAGGGTCTATCTCTACCAACCAGCCATAATCTTTGTATCCATCGGCATTAATATCGTTTGACGTAACAGATTCTTCAGCCGTTACCACCGTTCCCCAAGGTGTAATACCTCCCGAGCAGTTTCTGATCGTCTGCACAAGGCTCGGTGCCGAAAAACTCACCGCTCTTGATTTTGTTAACTGCCAAAGTTTGGTTGAAGTATTATAATTAATTTCTGCCATGGTAACACCTCCCGGGTTTGTTTCATGGTTTACAGAAAGATATCCGTCCATACTGCTGTTATTTTTAGCAACATAGGCGGTAAAATCATTAAGGCCACCAACCAATCCGCCACCTTCTGTATAATTATCTCCTTCTTTTAAGATCAACTGATATTTGTGTTCAGCAGGGATAATCAATTTTGCAGTCTGTGTTGTAGGAACAATTGATGTAAAACAGCTGATATGTGTACCGGTACAGTTGGAAACCGGTGGAGTTACCGTTGTTGTTGTTTTAAGATATGCGTCTATTGTTAAATCTGAGCTTGTAGCACTTCTATTATGCAGCTCAATTGAAATTCTGTTAGTTCCCTGTACAAATTTGTTTTTGGGAATAGAGAATATGTTAATAGCCGTTTCTGCAGCCCCATCAACAATTGTACTCGAAAAAGTACCATGAGTAATGGCTCCGGATGGCATATTATCTCTTATCACCTCTTCACCGTTAAGATAAACAATGATTCCGTCATCTCTCCTCACGCCAAATTCCATCGTATTCGAAAGATCTGCCAGATTTACTGTGAAATCTTTGATAAGATAAGCAGTATCTACACCTGAGATAAAAGAAGTCGTAACAGGGTCACCGTAACCTAACGGACCATTTCCTACAGCCCAGTTTGAAACATCATAATTGGAACTTTTCCAGGTTGCGGGCAATGCCACATCTGCGTCGTTATACTTCCATGCACTCTGCAATGCAAAAATTGTCGTCTGTGCCTGGATCATCGATGTCGTCATCAATGCCAAAGCTGCGATACTAAGTAGTTTTCTTTTCACTTTTATTAAAATTTCATTTACCATGCAAAACTATTTTTTTTGTCTCGGCATTGCGTTACGCTATCTTTAATTAAACCACGATGAATATTAAGATAACTGAAAGTAAATGTTACGAATTTTAACTTATTATTAAATTTGAAATTTATGTAAAACTGAAGCTTTATTTCGCTAATTTCTTAGCCTTACTGATGTCTGTCAAAGTATTCAGAAAAGCGATAAGTTGTTTTTTTTCAATTTCCGTCAGATCAAGCTTATCTGCAGGAAGCGTCTGATTTTTCATGGGTAAACCTAAACCTTCTCCTCCACCTTCATTATAAAAATCAATCACTTCTTCAAGCGTATTAAAAGCTCCGTTATGGAAATAGGGTTTTGTTAACGCAACATTTCTCACCGTCATGGTTTTGAAAGAATTCTCGTAAATCCATGAATTTTCTTTTTTCACATTAGAATTTATTCTTCCTCTGTCACCATCAAGTTCTATCGGTAAATTTGTGATTGGTTTTTTGGTCACTCCTAAAACTTCAGATTCATTTTCATTAAAGAACGGCGGAACAAGTCCTGAAAAATGAGGAGCAAAATGACATGTTGCACAATTGGCTTTTCCCATGAATAAATTGTAACCTTTTTTAGCATCTTCAGAAATTTCTTTTTCATTTCTCATAAAACGGTCAAAATCACTTTCAAACGAATAAAGAGAGGCTACAAAAGAACTTAGCGCTTTGGAAAAATTCTGTTTGCTGATTTTTCCGTCTTTAAAAACCTTTTTGAATTCTTTTTTATACTCTTTATTGCCATTCAGCTTTTGTACAATTTTTTGATAATCGGTATTAAATTCATCCTGATTATAAATCACGTGTTCCGCCTGTTGCTCAAGATAAAAAGCTCTCATATCATAAAAAAACCTTTTTGCAAAAACTGCATTATACAAAGAAGGAGAATTTCTTAAGACGGTTTTTCCTTCTACATTACTTGCAGATTTCTGTTTTAAATCGGTGTACGCATTTTCTGGTAAATGACAACTCGCACAGCTCATCGTTTCGTTGGCACTGAAGTTTTGGTCATAAAAAATCTTTTCACCTAATTTTTTTAATTCTTCAGAATCTTCAGAAGGTTTTAAAATCGTATAAAAATAAGGATCAAAAAAATCTGCTTTAAAGAAATCTTTATTCGAAACATTCCAGCCCGAAAAGTTTTTGAGATCATCAGGATTGCCATCCCAACTGCCTAATTCTTCATATAAAGGCTGAACAAATTTTTTATAAAACTCTATTCTGTCGAAAGACTTAAAATCGGTATTCTTCCCAAGATAAGTAATTGCCTGTTGAATAATTAAATTAGCTTTTTCTGTTTTAAAATTTTTAAAATAAGCTTCATCATTGATGTATTCACTCATTCCCATTAAAGCATGAGCAGCTTCCTCGGAAATATTAAGCGAACCCGGAGTATCAAAACCTGTCACACCCAAACTGTAAATTCTAATAAGTTCTATTCGCAAAGGCAATGTTTTATTATTTCCTGAGCTTAAACCATTGTTCAAAGCACTTAAATAAAAGTTTGCATAACTGTTGTAAAGAAAATTGGTAATGGTACCTATTTCTTCTTTCTGTTCACTGGCTTCGTCAGAAAAAATAAGTTCATCTAAAACCTGCAAACCTTCGGGAGGCAAAGTATAGGCTGAAGTTCCCGCTGCTTCTATATGAAAAAGCGGCGCTGCATTAAGATGGGTTTTGGTAAATTCAGGATAATGATAAGCGACGAAAAATTCTATTTCTTTAAAGGAATTCCTTGTACTTCTTAGGGTTTGCTGAAGCTTTTTTAAGGAAATTTTTTCTTGAGAATAAAGTTCTACATCATTTTTCAGATATTCTAACTCAATTTTAAAATCACGTAAGCCTCTGTTTATAAATTTATTGTCATTTTGTACGCCTTCATCAACGGAGTTAAAAGACATCACAGAAAAAATGAAAGCGCATGGAATAAGCAGTAAAAGATAATATCTCACAGTTTTAATCGCAAAAGTAACCTGATTAGATTACAGGTATTTTACGCATAAATTAAATAATGTTTACAATTTGTCCGATAAAAACGTATCTTTTTTAATATTGTAAATACAAACAGTTAAAAAAGGAAGACTATTTTGCAAAATGAATTTCTGATTTTACAGATTTTCATTTATTTTTTCATCTAAAATACTTTGCACTTTTTCTCCAATTATTTTCAGCCTCACAATACTTTCAGAAGTGATTCTGTCTGCAAATATAATTCTGAAATGATAACTGTATGCATCGGTGTATGAAAATGTATCTCCGGGTGTAAAAGCTATTTTTTGACTTTCACAAAATTTATAGAAATCAGGCATATTCACTTCTTTAGGAAGTCTTCCCCAAATGCTGTAACCGCCTTGAGGTCTGTGAAAATAACAATCTTTTGGAAAATATGATCTTAATGTATTGAGTAATTCTACACATTGTATTTCCAGCTGTTTTCGGAAGAAACGAAGATGCCGTTCATAAGAATTTTCTTCTAATAATTGTATTATTAATTCCTGAAAAATAGGTGATACGGATCTTCCAAGAGAAAACTTAATTCTTTCAGCCTGTTCAAAAAATCGACCTGTATTCAGCCATCCCAAACGAATTCCCGGTGCCAAAGTTTTTGAAAATGACGAATAGGTCATTACCCAACCCTCCGTATCGAAATTACAAATCGTTGAAGGTCTTTCACCATCAAAATAAAGATCACCATAAATATCATTTTCAATAATCGGAATCTCTTTACTTTGCGCAATCGAAGCAAGTTCTTTCTTTGTTTCGTCTGATATTAAAATTCCTGTGGGATTATGAAAATTTGGAGTCAATACAATAGCACGAATATTATTTTTGTTTAAAACATTCTTTAGATAATCAATATCAAATCCGGTTTTGTATTGTACCGGAATTTCGATTACCTTCAGTTTTAAGTTTGAAATCACTTCCAAAACAGAAAAAATACACGGACTTTCTACCGCAATCACATCTCCAGATTGAGTTACTGAAGCTAATGCAATATAAAGCGCCTGTAATGCTCCGTCTGTAATGATAAGCTGTTCTGAATTTATTTTACAGCCAGATTTTGTTGCCCGTGCAGCAATTTGATTTCTTAAGATTTCTGATCCGTTGGCCGGATAATATCTGAGAATTGATGATCCTTTTTTCCGAATTACTTCCTGCATTTTTCTTAAGATTAATTTTTGAGGAATGAGCAGATCTGTCGGTGCAGCGGTATTAAATGAAATTTGTTCAGAAGACTTATTCGATTTTGAAGTAAGTTTTACTTTTTTATCAAAATCTACATTGCTGACAACTGGCGAAAATGTTGGTGAATCTTCGGGAATATTTTCATTTGTTTTTACAGTAACAAAAAATCCTGAGCGAGGACGATTTTCAACACAGCCTTTCATCACAAGATAATCATAACCGCTTTGCACAGAAGTAATGCTCAGTTGATACTTTTCTTTAATTGCTCTTATAGAAGGTAACCGCTCGCCTGAGACAAGAATTCCATTTTTGATCTGTTCCTCGATGACCGAAGTGAATATTTGATATTTAAAATTCTGCATAATTCCAATCTGTTCTGTACAAATTTACAAAAAGTAAAACTGTACCGTTTTATTTGCATGAAACTGTACCGATATTATCATTCATAAATAACTTAGCTTTGAAAAAAAATAAGAATGGAGATTGTTTCAAAATTTGTGGTAGGTTCAGACCAGGGAGTTGATGAATTTTTTGATGTTAAAAAAGCTTTTATTAGAAATTCGTATCAAGAGATTATTGCACCCGAAATTATAGACAACTACATTAAAGAACATTTTGACCATAGAAAAATGATCAATATTTTAAATGATTTTTCTAATCAATTAATTATGGTGTTTGCAGATCAACAACCTATAGGATATTGCTTTTTTCAAACAGGAAACTTTTATCCGGAAGCTGATGAAAATCAAAAAATGACGGCTATCAAAGAATTTTCTCTTCTTCAAAAATATGATCTACCAGAAGTAAGAATTTCTCTTTGGAATAAAGTAAAATCGGCAATTCAATTTGCAGACAGTCTTTGGATCAATATCAGAGAAAACGATTCACAAATTCAGTTTTTTAAAGATCAAAAATTCGTTTTTGTAAAAGATACGGTTTCAGAGCCATTCAATCTTCCATCATCCATTTATGAATTAGATTTAAAGAAACTATAAATCATTCATTATAAATCCACATTAGCAAAGGCTTTTCAGCATATTGAATAATCGGATCTAATTCTTTCATTGCATTATTAGAAATCGTAGGACAACCCCATCCTTCCGGAGAACCTTTTGGATAAACTTCTTTATCGCTCATCAAATCCCATGAATGAAAAACAATGAATCTTTTTAGCGCATTGTTATTTGTTTGTTCTAAACCGTGCATTAAATATTTTACATTAATTCCCCAATCGCTTCTTCCTCTTTCGCCTAATTGATATTTCCCCAAAGCCGAAAGATGGCTTCCGTCTTCATTACTAAATTGAGGATTGTCTTTTGATTCATCGCTGCTCCAACTATTACCTCCGCAACCATGCCCCACCAAATATTTATTAGATATTTTCTGCTCTTTAAAATTCCAAATTATAAAACGGCTCAATCCGGAATGCATACTCATATCAATTAAAATACAGAAATCAGTATTCATTTTTTTGCTTTTGCAAAATGCATAGGCTTCTTCTGCTTTCTTTTTTGTTTTATTTAAATCTAATTCGGGCTTTTTGACTTCATTGGATTTTTTATTTTCAAAAACATCATTATCAATAAGCTTTTTCGCCTCATGTTTGCAAGACAAAAAAATGACAACCAGAAAAATCAAATAAAAAATTCTCACAAGATTTATTTATAATGTAAGAAAATCCCATAATCTGTTGGAGTCCACAATGCAGCTTTTTGTCCGGTAGCTTTTAGTGCATCGTTTGCCCAGGTGTTACAGGTATTTAGAAAACTATAACTTCCTTTCGCATCATAAAACGCATCATTATCGCTGTAAACAGCTTTAGTTGGAATCAATATATAACTACCGTTTGTATCTCTGTCAAATTTAGCATCGATAAACTTCACTAATTCTAAATATTGTTTTTTGCTGATCATTATTTTTTTGCAGTCAGCAGCTTCGGTCATCGTTTTGTAAAATGAAGCGTGCATTGCAGATTCACTCATCCAAAATGCAGCTTTTACAGCCGTAGAAAATTTCAAATCTGCCCAGGTTGGTGTATCCAGATAAAAACCTTTATCGCCCCACCCGATTCCTACATAATTGTAATCCGATTTTTTCGAGGTTGTATTCGCAAACGGAATTTTTGCGCTCCAATCTTGTAATTCATTTTTCACAGGCATTACAATATCGGTATGAACACCGTTGGTATAAATGTAAATCGGAATTTCTTTTTGCTCGCCATCATCTTTTGCCGAAACTTCGATAAAAGGAAGCAGATAACCAAGAATAGCGTACAGCACAATGATTCCGAGGATGATTCCTAGAGTTTTCAGGAAATAGATCAGTATAATTTTCACACTCATGTTTTCAGATATTGAAGTTTAATAAAATTTAATCTAAATTTTTTCTAAAAGTATTTATTTTAATTCAAAAATTAATTAAATTTAACTAACAAACATTCACAAATATGCTTAAAAACACGAAATCTCAAAAAAGATTTAAAGTAAGAGTAAAAACAGCTCCTAAAAGAACCCAGAAAAAACGTTGATTTTCTTAAAGATATTCTCTTTTTGAAAGTCAATTTTTCTTTTGTAGGAAAGGCTTTTTTAATTTTTATGAATTGGAATCTTTTATTTCTTTAGAACTAAAGTTTTAAGGAATGGTATAATACCCATATTATTTTCGGAAAGTATAATTTCCGAACAGGTTTTTTCACCTTTTATATTTTGCTATAATTTCTCTGAAGATTGATTCAAAAACTCAATATTTCTTTTCAAACCGGCAAATTTTGTACGCTTCACAGGTGATTTCCTGAATATTTCCGAGAATATTTCCTGAGTCAATTCTTTCCACTCACCTTTTTTGAAATTTTTCAACGCTTCATTAGGTTTAAATTTAGCCTGAAGATTCGGCGCCGAAAAACGATTCCAAGGACAGACATCCTGGCAGATGTCACAGCCAAACATCCAGTCTTCCATTTTATCTTTAAAATAATCGGGAATTTCAGTTTTCAATTCAATCGTTGCATAGGAAATACATTTGCTTCCGTCAACAATTTTCTCCGAAACAATCGCATCGGTCGGACAAGCATCGATACATTTTCTGCAACTTCCGCAATGATCGGTTGTTTCATGATCAGGAATTAAATCTAAATCACAAATAATTTCAGCTAAAAAATAAAAAGAACCGCTTTGTTTGGTGATTAAATTGGCATTTTTCCCAACCCAGCCAATTCCTGATTTTTTTGCCCAGCTTCTTTCCAAAACCGGAGCTGAATCTACGAAAACACGGAATCCGAAATTTCCGATTTCTTCTTGTAATTCAGCAACCAAATCACGAAGAATTTCTTTTACTACTTCATGGTAATCTTCGGCATACGCGTATTTTGAGATTTTAAAATTCTCTAATACAGAAATTTTCTCTTCAGGAAAATAGTTATAGGAAAGCGAAATCACAGATTTAGAACCTTCCACCAACAATCTAGGATCTAATCTTTTATCGAAATGATTTTCCATATATTTCATTTCGCCATGAAAATTATTTTTGAGCCATTTTTCCAAATGACGGGCATCTTCTTCCAGAAAATCAGCCTTTGAGATTCCACAATTCTGAAACCCAAAACTTTTAGCTTTAGATTTGATTAATTGGGAATATTTTTCAGCAGTTGAATTCATAGATTTCGCATTGCAAAACTAAGATTATTTTATAAATTTGTTGAAGTTTGGATGTGTGAAAATACTTCATACATTTATTTTGTAATTTAACTCAAAAAAATTAAATATTATGTCATTAGCAGATGTATTACAATCAGGAAATTATGCATTAATCGACGTTCGTGAGCCAATGGAGCTTGAAATGGACGGAAATATAGAAGGAGCAGTCAATATTCCGTTGGGAGAAGTTGAAGACAGAAAAGACGAAATCTTATCTATCGAAAAGCCTGTTGTTTTGTTCTGCAGAAGCGGAAACAGAAGTGGTAAAGCATTAGAATATCTGAATTCTCAAGGCTTACAAGATGGCTACAACGGCGGTGGCTGGGCTGATTTGAAAGCAAGCTTATAACAAACAGAAGGAACTTTTTTAAGTTCCTTTTTTTATCTAACTCAAATGATATTTATGATTTTAAAAGATAGATTTGAATCGCTTTGTTTAAACTTTACAGAAGATAAAATTTTAATTGAAAAATTTTGGATCAAAATTGAGAAAAATTATTCAGGGAAAAACAGGTATTATCACAATCTTCAACATTTAGAAACTTTATTTGAAGAAATTGAACATGTAAAAGATAAAATCAAAAATTTAAATACTATTTCGTTTTCTATTTTTTATCATGATGTAATTTATGATGCAACTTCAAAATTAAATGAAGAAAAAAGTGCAGATCTTGCAAAAGAAAGACTTGAAATCTTAGGTCTGAATAATGAAGATTTACAACAAATTTACGAGCAGATTTTAGCTACAAAATCACACAAAAAATCGGATGATGAAGACACTAATTTTCTTTTAGATACAGATTTATCGATTCTTGGGAAAAGCTCGCAAGTTTACTTAGAATATACCAAACAGATCAGAAAAGAATATTCTATTTATCCAGATTTCCTTTATAAACCGGGAAGGAAAAAGGTTTTACAACATTTTCTAGCGTTGGAAAATATTTTTAAAACTGAATATTTTAAGAATAAATATGAATCTCAAGCGAGGGAGAATATAGAATTTGAATTGAGAAGTTTGTAGGTTTTTCTTATTTTATAAACCACCCAGTCAAAAATTCTTTGAATTTTCGCCACCCCTCCAGAGGAAGGGAATTTTAGCGAATTAACTTTTTATAAAGTTTATAAATTCAATTGATTTATTTAAAACTATTTCCGGAGATTCTTTGTGCGGTGTATGTCCAACATTTGGAATGATGAATTTCTCCGATCTTCCTGCAACCTGCGAAACCGTTCTTTCAACTTGATCTAAAGTTCCGTATTCATCAGCTTCTCCTTGAATAAACAAAAGAGGACTTTTAATATTTTTTAATAAATACTCAATATTCCAGCTTCTGAATTTTTCATTAAGCCAAATTTCAGTCCATGCTTTGACAATTATTTCCACTTTATCGCCGTGATATTTTTCCAGACGTTGAGGGAGATTTGTGGTGTTGTAAGCATTTAATGCTTCTTCCACTCCTTTCACTGTAATATCTTCAACAAAAATATGTCCGGCTTCACAGATTACAGCTTTCACTTTTTCAGGATATTTTGATGCGGCAATTAAGGCAATCGTTCCGCCATCGCTGTGACCGAAAAGAATTGCATTGTTTATATTTAATTCAGAAAGTAAATCATTCAATATATCCGCTTCCAGTTCCATGTAATTGTTTTCTCTTTCATGGGTAATCATAGGAAAAGATTTTCCGTATCCTAAACGATCGTACACTAAAACATTACATTGTGTCGCTTTCGCCAATTTTTCAGGGAAATCCCTCCAAAGCTGAACCGAACCTAAAGAATCATGCAGAAAAATAATTGTCGGTTTATTTTCGAACGAATTATTAAATTTTATAAATAAGTTTTGACCTTTTACATCAATTACCTCTTCAATCATTATTTATAAGCTCGGATTTTTTGTTTCATTAAATTCTTTTAAAAGGTTAGCAAAAACTGTTTCCACAGGAAGAACTTCGTCAATTAAAGCTGAAACCTGACCGATTTCCAATTCACCTTCTTCCATGTCACCTTCAAACATTCCTTTCTTAGCCCTTGCTCTGCCTAAAGAAGCGACCAAAGCTTCGGCATTTCTTCCTACATTGTATATTTCCTCGAGCTCGTTGAAAAACTTGTTTTTAACCATTCTTACGGGCGCCAGTTCTTTTAAAGTAAGAAGCGTATCGCCTTCATTCAGTTCTGTAATTTTCTTTTTCCAGTTTTCGTGAGCACTTGCTTCCTGTGTTGCCGCAAAACGGCTGCCGATCTGAACTCCGTCTGCGCCCAAAATCATTGCTGCTTTCATTTGAGAACCCAAAGCAATTCCTCCTGCAGCAATCAATGGTTTTGAAATATGTTTTTTAACATTTGGAATAAGGCAAAAAGTTGTTGTTTCATCTCTTCCGTTGTGACCTCCTGCTTCAAAACCTTCAGCAACGATTGCATCAACCCCTGCCTCTTCACATTTAACGGCAAATTTGGTTGAAGAAACTACATGAGCGACTTTTAAACCTTCTTTCTGAAGCGTTTCGGTATATGTTTTAGGACTTCCGGCAGAAGTGAAGACTATTTTCACACCTTCTTCCAGAATAATATTGATAATTTCTTCTAAATTTGGGTAAAGCAAAGCGACATTTACCCCAAAAGGTTTATCGGTAGCTTTCTTACATTTCTGAATATTTTCACGCAAAATATCAGGATACATACTTGCCGAACCAATTAAACCCAATCCACCACAATTAGAAACTGCCGAAGCTAATTTCCAACCTGAATGCCAAATCATACCGGCCTGAATAATGGGATATTTTATATTGAAAAGTTCTGTGATTCTATTTTTGTTTTCGTTCATTTCATGAAGCTTTTTAGCGGAGTTGAAATCTATAAAATTACTCATAAGGTAAAAATACTAAAAACGTAGATTCTATAATACATGTGAGAACTATTTTCACAAAAAAACCTTCAGAAAGTTCTGAAGGTTTTTGTATTATTTTTTAAGAGATTCTTTTTTCCAGTTCCCTTTAAAATCACAACTGTCATATCGACCGTCTATAGAAATAAATGTGGTTGGAAGTTTTGAATTGACAAACTTCTCAATCATTTCACTTTTTTTCTTGTTGAGAGCCATCTGCTTTATTCTGTCATAATCTGTTTCAAGAGTAATCTGGTGCGCAGGAATAACATCTTCAATTTTAATGATTTTTACAACTTTTCTCTTTCTGTCATCTTCATCATCAAAAGCAGTTGTAATATCACTTTTATTAAGACCGGCAAGCTCGTAACTAATCACTCCCGGAATGCTTTCTCTTTCGATTTTACTAGAACCATCTCCACCGGTAATAACACCCGCATTGAATTTAGTTTTTTTATCATCGGAAAACTTAAATGCAGCATCTTTAAAACTCAATTTTTCAGCTAAGACTAAACCTCTGATACTGTCTAATTTTTGTTTTGCAGTAGTAATTTCTGCATCTGTTGGCGTAGCCATTAAAAGAATATGTCTTGCATCATAAGCTTTCCCTGATTTTTTCACCAACTGAATAATATGGTATCCAAACTCAGATTCTACAGGGTCTGAAATTTCACCTTCCTGTAAGTTTAATGCTGCAGCTTCGAAAGGCTTTACCATTTGCCCTTTAAAGATATTTTTCATCAAACCTCCATTTGGCGCTGTTCCTTGGTCTTCAGAATAAATTCTTGCCTGACTTTCGAAACTCTCTCCGCCTACAATATCAGCTTTGATTTTCTTTAATTTGCTTATTAACTCTTCTTTATGAGCCTCCGTTAATTTCGGATACATCATAATCTGAGAAAGAGAAACTTCATCTTTTATTTCAGGAAGCTGAGATTTATACATATTGAAAAAATCTGTTACTTCATTAGGAGTAACATCGGCTTTTTCTGTAATTCTTCCATATTTTGCCTGTCCGTAATATTGATCGGTATCAATTTTTTCGATGGCATTTTTCATCTCAAACTGATTTCTGAATTTATACGCAGTAAGCATCGACTTTTCGTCCGGAAACTGAGAAAGCAATTGGTTGTACTTTGCATTTGCCCCATCTTTAATCGCCGCAGAACGGTTTTCGATCAGGGTATCTCTTTTAGCTTCGTATACCAGAAGTTTATTATTGATTAAGTTTTCCAAAAACTCACATCTGTCGGTTGTTGAAGCACCCTGCTGTTTTCCGTAATTCATCTGCTCTTCAACATCAGATTCCAAAACGATCTCATCACCAATTACTGCCGCAATACCGTCTACCAACTGACCTTTCTTTATCTGAGCATTGATGTTTCCTGAGAACAACATCGTGAAGACTGCAAGAAGGAAAGTGATTTTTAGTTTATTTGTCATTATACTATTTTAAACAAGTTGCAAATTTAGAATTCTTAATGAATTGCACTCAATTTTTTATTATAAATATTTCTTAAAAAGAGATGATTTATTGCAATTCTACATTAAAAGTTGTCAATTCTTTAAATTGCTTCAATCTGTTTGTAATATCTGCTTCATTTACCTCCTGAATTCTTTCTGTTCCGAATTTTTCTACGGTAAAAGATGCCATTGCAGAACCTACGATTAATGCAGACTTCATGGTTTCAAAATCAAAGGTTCCTTTTTTAGCAAGATAAGCTGCAAAACCGCCTGCAAAAGTATCACCCGCTCCAGTCGGATCGAAAACTTCTTCTAAAGGAAGTGCAGGAATTGCGAATACTTTATTATCATGGAACAATAAAGCTCCGTGCTCTCCTTTTTTGATAATCACATATTCAGGCCCCATTGTATGGATCTTTTTAGCTGCTTTCACTAAAGAATATTCCCCGGAAAGCTGTCTAGCTTCTTCGTCATTGATGCTGATTACGTCAGTTTTAGCAATCATATCTTTCAGAATATCCATTGCAGAATCCATCCAGAAATTCATGGTATCTAAAATAACCAATTTTGGACGTTGGTTCATTTTTTCAAGAACTGAAAGCTGAACTCCAGGGTGAAGGTTTCCTAATAACAAAATCTCTGCATCTTGCATAGAAGCTGGAATTTTTGGATCAAAATTTTCCAAAACATTCACTTCAGTAGCTAAAGTATCTCTTGTATTTAAATCATTATGATATTTACCAGACCAGAAAAAAGTTTTTCCTTCTTTTACAATTTCTATTCCTTCGATGTTTACATCTCTGTTGGTAAACATATCAAGATATTCTTGTGGGAAATCTCCACCAACTACCGATACAATTCCAGATTTCACACCCAAAATAGAAGATGTAATCCCGATGTAAGTAGCTGCACCACCCAAAATTTTATCTGTTTTACCAAACGGCGTCTCAATTGCATCAAATGCCACGCTTCCTACGACTAAAAGTTTCATATGTATTTTTATCTATTTTTTTTAATTATATGTAATCTTACCGATTCATATGTAATTTATTCTGTTTATTTTATTTTTTCCATTCAAAAGTATCCAGCAAATGCATCATATCTTTTTTGATATAATCGATTGCAGGCGCTAAAGAATCTGGTTTTGGTCTGGAATTAAAGTATAAATACCCTGTCACAAAATGTTTTGTACTGTCGGTTGCATAAAACTGCAGATTGGATGCAGCCTGACCTTTCAGTTCATAAAAATTTCCGTAGACTTTTTTCTCAGGATATTCGAAAGATTTTGTATCGATAGAACTTGCTTTTACAGTATGTTTATAAACCATTTTTTCGGTTTCCATGATCTGCTGGGCAAAATCGTTGTTGATTGGGTAATACGTCAGGAAAATCTTAGCCTTCATTTTCGGATAATTAAGATAATACCAACAAGGTTTCTTCGCATCATAAATTTTAGCATAATCTGAAACTTCAAAAGAATACAGACAATTGGGCTCAAATTTCTGATATTTTGGTGCGGGATACTCTAATCTCAATTCACCGTAAGGCTTGGGAGTAGATTCTTTTTCGCACGAAATAATCAACATTGAAAGAAAAATAAAAATGACTTTTTTAATCATTTTGCAAAAATACAAATTAGATTTTAGATTTGAGGACACAAATTTCAGCATTTCAATGAGTTTTGAAATTTGGATAACAAGAATTTTAGTTAAACGCAAAGTTCGCTAAGTTTTTTTTGACTACTAACTGTTTTTAAGTTCGCAAAGGCCTTTCACTTAGCAAAAACAGCAAAGTTTTTCTTTTCAATGAATGAAGCTGGCATTTTTGTCATTCGGAACGGAACGCAGTGGAGTGAAGAATCTCTTTTTTGTATTACTAGATTCTTCCTTCGTCAGAATGACAAAGTGAATGTTTAATTATAGAATTTATACGCTATATCGTAATTTTGAATATAATTTTCTAAAGGTTTTGGGAATGATCTTTCGTGAGAACCTTCAACATCCGTAATAATGTAATTGTTTTGAGCAATAAAATTTTGCCAAGCCGATTCAGAATCAACTTCAACATTAAAAATTTCTATGCTTAAATTTTTGTGGGTAAGCTTATGACTGACGGTTTTTAGACTTTTAATAAATGTATTTAAATCTTCAGAAATACTCAGTGGAAATTCAAATAATTTCTTCCAGATAAAATCATCCTTTCTTTGCTGGATTAAAAACTTTCCGTTCCGGTGAACGAAATAATATTTTAAGCTTAAATCTTCTGCTTTCACTTTTTTAGTTTTAACAGGAAATTGTGAAGTTTTATGTAAAGAAAAAGCAAGACAATCAGCATTTACAGGACATTCTCCGCACAAAGGATTTTTGGGTTTACAGATTTCCGAGCCTAAATCCATCATTGCCTGATTAAAATCGCCTACATTTTCTGGCATAATCAAAGTTGATAATTCCGAAAAATAATTAAAGGCTCTGGAATTTGAAATATCAAAATCATCAGCAAAAATTCTGCTTAAAACTCGATAAAAATTTCCGTCAACTGCAGGCATTTTTCCATTAAAACAAATACTTGAAACGGCAGCAGCGGTATATTTACCTATGCCTTTTAGTTTTAAAATTTCTTCATAATCAGAAGGGAAAATCCCGTTATAATCGTTGATAATTTGTTGTGAAGCTTTATGAATGTTGATGGCACGGGAGTAATAACCCAAGCCTTTCCAATACAGCAAAACATCATCTTCAGAAGATTCTGCCAAAGTTTTTACGTCGGGAAATCTTTCGATAAATTTATTGTAGTGATTTAATCCCTGAGCAATTCTGGTTTGCTGAAAAACAATCTCGCAAATCCAGATTTTGTAAGGATCTTTGGTTTTTCTGAACGGCAAATCTCTCGCATTTTTATCATACCACTTCAGCAACTTGTTCCCGATGTGAAGAAAGTCTGAACTTTTTTTATTCTTTTCCAAAAAACCAATTCATTTTAGTGAGGCAAAGATAAAATTATTTTTTTGCGTTATCAAGAAGATAAACTGGTGCACCTTTCAACCATTGATATTTGATTTGTTTCACTTCTGCAATAGATTTATAGCCTTTAAGTTTTTCTAAAAAGACGTATACCGAATCATTTTCTTCTTTTTTAAGATTTAATCTCTGATTGGAAAGAAACCGGTAAGGATACGAAATTACAGAATCCCTTTTGCTGAATAACAAATCTCCAGAATTGATGCTGTAGATATAAATTGCTTTGCCACGACCTGAAGAACTGTCGGTAACAGAAATATCTGAACTTGCCACGACCATATCGCTGATTCCGTAAGCTTCGTCTTCAGACATTATATAAGCCTGATTGCTATCTTTTTTTTCGTTTTTGAAAAGATCAACTTCATATTTTCGAGGGCGTTGATATTCTTTTTCACAACTTAAAACAGCAAATAACAGAGAAGTTAACAAAGTATAAAACGTAAACTTTTTCATTAAACCGCTTTTAAAAATAATTAGAAAAAAAACCGATGTTTTTGACGCACCGGTTTCTATATTAAATATTGAGAATATTAATCCTGGATATATTCTGCATCCCACTCGTTACCATCATCACCTTTATGACCATCAAGCTTGATCACAAAACTTTTTGTCGGGAAGTATGGTGTCAATCTGATATCTAGCCAAACTCTGTCTTTATTTACTTTATCCTGCTCAAAACGTACAATTTTGAACTTTTCTATTAATTTATCAGCACCCTTGATACCGTCTAAGAAACTTACAATCTGTTTTCTCAAATCGTCTTCGTTTCTTGCATTCCAGTTTTCAAAGGCTCTTCTGTTTAAGAAATCCAATAAAACTTTAGTTACATAATCGAATACACGAACTACAGAATACGTCTGAAGACCGATGTTATCTCCTGTAAACAATGTTTTTGCAGAGAATGCCATGATTTTTCCGTACTCGTTCACCATAGGAACCAATCCCATTTTTTCTAACTGGGAAATTTCACTTTTCTTTAATTCAAATTTCACAGCATCTACTTCGTTGATATTACCGTGTTTTTTACCGGCAGCAACCTGTGACATTAATGTTTTGTGAATTTTTCCTGCCAATGAAGTTGAAGGTGGAAGTTCCACGTTTTCTTCTTCACCTACTTCTTCTGCTCTACCACGACCAACAAGCCAGTTACATGTCATAATGACATTACTTCTGTGCAATTCGCCACCCGTAAGATTCGCAGAGTGAAATAGATCGACTACATCATCAGGCTTATCAAGATTGGCAAAATCGGTAACCATCATTACTTTGTTTTCGTTACAGATTTTTGCCCATTTTTCAATTACTTTATTCGATCCCAAATATCCCGGAATCGCCAAAATAGAATAGTTATCTCTGAGATCTAAACGGTCGTAATAATTTTTAAACTCATCAGAAATAGCATCGATAAATAACGGGTTATCTAAATCTGAAACCTGCTCTAACGTTGCATTTACGATGCTTACATTATCTACCTTGTCTAATTCTGTATTTTTATAAAACTGAGCAACCGTTCTGTATGAAGTTTCCAATTGACGAACAGCATCAAGAGAATTTTTAAGATTTAACTTTAAATTCTGATCTGCATTTTGTGCTTTATTTTTGCAGGTTTCTGCCATTTTTTCGGCAGATTCGTTACTGCTTAAAAGCTCTACCCAGAGATTAATTTTTTGTAGCAGCTCTTTTCTCTCATCGGTTTTATTACCATCATTCAGAAAGATTTCTTTTCTTGCTTTTCTGGTTGGGTTCATATTGGCAATACCGTCTACGACAGATTCTATAAAGCCAAAACCTCCGATTTTATTTAGTTCTTCTAGCGGATTTCCTTTTGGTCTGCCCGCCTGCTGTTGTTGATTATGCTGTTGACTTTCTGCAGCCTGTAATTTACTATCCATAATATTTGTGTAGGTAATTTAGATTATTTTTCAAGTTCTTGTGCAACATCTTTTAATGCCTCAATAAAAGCAGCTCTGGTCTGCTCGTTTTCCAACATATTGCGAAGAATCTTATTGGTTTTCAGCTGACGTACAATTTTATTGTACTGCTCCTGCTCCATGCTGAGCTGCTGAAGATAATCTGATTTCTGAACAAGATTTTTGGGAGTAAAGTCTGCAAGATTCTGAAAACGGAATTCTTCTTCTACCACACTTCCATCTTCTGTCTCATGCTGTACAGCGACGGAAGGCTGAAAATGTCTGAAAACATCATCTACGGTTTTTAATCCTGTAACGATTTCGGGAACATAAGTTTCGTCTGTTGTAAGCTGGCTTACGATGAGCGATTTGTTTTCCTGAATTTCCTGAATAGCTTCATTAGCGTCGACCTTGACTTCGTTTCCGCCAACACCATAATTAAACATTGCCATATTATTATTATTTTGAGATTGTTGATTTTGGTTTGGATTAGCAAATTTTTGACCAATCCATTGTTTAAATTTATAAAAAAACTGTAACATACAAAATTTTGTGAAGATTTTTCTTAAAATAATTCAATTCTCTATTGATAACCGAATGATTGTTAATATGTTTTGGTGTCACTAATCTATGAAAAATAAACAAAAAAACGCACCAAAATGATGCGTTTTAATAATAAGTTATTATACGAGAATTACCAAATTTTAATTCTCTCAGCCGGAGCTTTATAAAGCTTGTCTCCAGGCTTAATATCGAAGGCTTTCATAAAAGAATCCTGGTTTACCAAAGGCCCGAAAGCTCGGAAATATCCCGGTGAATGCGGATCTGTTTTCACCTGATTCATCATATACTGATCGGTAGATTTTGTTCTCCAAACTGTTGCCCAGCTCATGAAAAACCGCTGATCCTGATTAAACCCGCTAATCAAACCTACATTTCCTTTATCTTTTAAATACATCTGTAAAGCATCATAAGCAACCGCTACGCCACCTAAATCCCCAATATTTTCACCGCTGGTAAATTTTCCGTTTACAAAACTTCCTTTTACCGGTTCGTAAGCGTTGTATTGAGCTGCCAATTGTCCCACTTTTGCATCAAAATTCTTACGATCCTGATCAGTCCACCAATTATTTAGATTTCCGTCGCCATCAAATCTTGAACCGCTGTCATCAAAACCGTGCGAGATTTCATGACCAATCACCGCTCCGATTCCTCCAAAATTCACTGCAGCATCTGCTTTAGGATTATAAAAAGGAGGTTGAAGAATCGCTGCTGGGAAAACAATTTCGTTATTTGAACCGCTGTAATATGCATTTACGGTTTGCGGAGACATTCCCCATTCCGTTTTATCAACAGGTTTTCCTACTTTTTCTAAGCTTTTCTGATATTGCCAAGCGGAAACATTTTGTAAGTTGGAATATAACGTAGCCCCTTGAGCCGGAGCTTCTACTTTTAGTTTAGAATAATCTTTCCACTGATCCGGATAAGCGATTTTCACAGAGAATTTTGATAGTTTTTCCTGAGCTTTTACTTTGGTTTCCGGCGACATCCAATCCATATCATTGATATGTTTTTTGAATGATTTTAAAATGTAGTCGATGTACATTTCCATTTGTTGCTTTGATTCCGGTGTAAAATATTTGTCAACATACAATTTTCCGAATGCTTCACCCAAAACTCCGTTTACAAGCGCCAAACCTCTTTTGTCCATCGCTCGCTGTTCTTTTTGCCCCTGAAGATATTTAGAGTAAAAATCGAAACGGATATTGTCTAAATTATCACCCAAATTGCTTGCATTCCCATTGATGATATGATATTTCAAATAATCTTTTAACAACGGAAGATTTTTCTGATTGATAAACTGATCCATATTTTGGTAATATTTCAGTTCACCCACGATTACTTTATCAGTATTTACGCCTGCATCTTTCAGATATTTAGCCAAATTTACATTTTTCACCAAGCCAGAAAGCTCAGTAACATTTTTAGGATTGTATCTTAGATTAGCATCTCTGTTTTGCTCTAAAGTCAATAAATAATTGGCCAATTGCTTTTCAAAATCAACTACATTTTTAGCCGTTGCATCAGAATTTTTATATCCTAAAACGACAAACAATTTAGCAACATAATTTTGATATTCAGCTAAAGTTTTGGTATTGGCTTCGTTTACTTTTTGATAATAATCTCTTCCTAAACCAAGATCAGGACCACCAAGATAAACCGCATTCATCTTAGAGTTTTTCATGTCTGCGCTTACTCTCCAACCATAGAAAGAGTTATCTCCCAATTTTGTCGCTTCTAAAAGATACTTCTGAAGATCATTTACATTTTTAATGGCATCAACTTTTGCTAAATCTCCTTTAATTGGATTGATACCGTCTGCATTTCTTTTGCTGACATCCATAAAAGAGGCATACAGATTCTGAATTTTTTGTCCTTCAGAACCTTCAGCGTATTTCTCGGTTAATATTTTATTTAAAATACCTAGCGAAGCATCATCTACATTTTCTCTCAACGCATTGAAAGATCCCCAACTTGCTTTATCAGAAGGAATCTGAGTTTCTTTCACCCAGTTTCCGTTTACATAGCTGAAGAAATCATCCTGCGGACGAACCGTTTTATCCATATAAGATAAATTAATTCCATTTTCAGGATAAATGGTGAGTGAAGAATTATCAACAACAATATTTGTGGGAGTTTTTTCTGCGGTTGCAGTGGTATTTTTGGTAGTTCCACAAGAGTTTAAGAATACAATACCGGAAAACGCAAGTACTGCAATATTTAGTTTTTTCATTAAAATAATTTTGATGTGTAAAACAGTTTGATCAAATATAAGCATTTATGTTAAATGTTACCCAGAACAATTAATCAACAAAACGAGATAAATAAGTACATTTACAAGTAATTAAAAAATTAATGAAAACATTTGCATTGAAAAAATTAGTTTTATTAGTAATCACATTCACGGTACAATCTATTTATTCACAATCTTCTCAAAACTCTGCAATTGATAATGATGAGAAAGAATACCTAAGAAAATTTGTTTACCCTTTACAATCTTATGAACCGGAAGTTGGCTTTAAAGAAGATTCTTTAGTTTTTGATAAATTCTTTTCGAATGCCAAAATTGTTGGTCTAGGAGAAGCATCACACGGATCAAGTGAAATTTTTAAGGTAAAAGATAAATTAACCCGATATATTTTCCAGAAAAATAATGGCGGAGTTTTTTCTATAGAAGCATCCATGCCGAATTCTATTTTACTCAATGAATATATTATCAATGGTAATAAAACAGGTAAAGAATATCTGATGAATATTAAATCGTGGATTTATCAGACCGATGAAATTCTAAGTATGGTAGAATGGATGAAAAAATACAATGATAAACATGCTGAAAAAATACGGTTCACAGGATTTGACAATACCACTTATACAGGCTCGGCTGTTCAGCTTAAAATGTTGATGAGTAAATATAAAATTCCGGATGATGATTTAATTGCTTTATTTAAAAACCTCAACGATTTCAGCAAGCTTGAAAGAAATCAACTTTCAGAAAAGAAAAGTATAAAAAGTGAAGCTTTAATAGAGCTGAATAAGATAAAAGCACTTTCTTCAAATATATCGGATGAAGAAGATAAGTCTTGGTTTCTGCAGCATATTATTCTTTTAGACCAACATCTAAATAATACCTATTTGGATAGAAATCGATATATGGCAGACAATATTTTGTGGCTTACAAATAAGTATCCCGAATCTACTTTTGTTTTGTGGGCACATAATTCACATCTACAGAAAACGGGTGAAGAAACAGGAAAATTTCTAAAAGAGAAATTGAAGGATGACTATGTGAATTGCGGAACATATTTCTACGAAGGTTTTCATTCTGTGGTTGACATGAATGATAATGATATTAAGCCTACTTATTTAGAGAAAAATTCTAAAAATTCGTTAGAAGAGCTATTAAACTCTTTTGAAGTGCCTGTCTTTATTTTAGATTTAAAAAACATAAAAAAAGAAAATAATAAATTTGCAAAGAAACTTTTAAACAAAATTGATTACCGTACAATAGGAGCTGCAGTACATAAAAAAGACTTCAAATCAGGGAATGTCTCGGGAGATTTTGATTATATTATTTTTATCAAAAAATCCACAGCATCTAAGGTGTTAACCAAATAAAAAACCGCTCATTTCTGAACGGTTTTTGATAGTATTGAATATTATTACCAGATTTTAATTCTGTCTTCTGGTTTTTTGTATAGTTTATCACCAGGTTTCACATCAAATGCCTTGTAGAAAGCATCTACGTTTGTCAACGGACCGAAACTTCTGAAATATCCAGGAGAGTGCGGATCTGTTTTTACTTGGTTTACCATATATTTTTCACTTGATAAAGTTCTCCAAACTGTTGCCCAGCTTAGGAAAAATCTCTGATCTTGTGTATAACCGCTGATCATGCCAGGGTTACCTTTATCTTTAAGATACATTTGTAAAGCGTCGTACGCAATGTTTACACCACCAAGATCGGCAATATTTTCACCATTTGTGAACGTACCGTTTACGAAAGTTCCTTTTACAGGCTCGTACTTATCATATTGAGAGGCCAAAGCTTTAGTTGCTTTTTCGAAGTTAGCCTTGTCTTCCGGCGTCCACCAGTCCACTAAGTTTCCTTCTGCATCAAACTGAGCTCCCGAATCATCAAAACCATGACTCATTTCGTGACCGATAACAGCACCGATTCCTCCAAAATTAACTGCAGCATCTGCTTTAGGATTGAAGAATGGCGGCTGAAGAATTGCAGCAGGGAAAACGATCTCGTTATAAACCGGGTTGTAATAAGCATTTACTGTTTGTGGAGTCATTCCCCATTCTGTTTTGTCAACCGGTTTTCCGATTTTTGCTAAGTCTTTATTATACTGCCATTCAGCAATATTCTGAAGGTTTGCATATAAATTACCACCTTTAGATTCGGGAACGATATTTAATTTAGAATAATCTTTCCAAGTATCAGGATAAGCAACTTTTACTGTAAATTTATTCAGCTTAGCCGTTGCTTTTTCTTTTGTAGTAGCGGACATCCACGCTAAACCGTTGATGTGAACTGCAAAACTTTTCTTTAAATAATCGATCAACTCAACCATCTGAGCTTTTGCCTCAGCCGGGAAATATTTTTCAACATATAATTTTCCGAAAGCTTCACCCAAAGAACCGTTGATTAACTCATATCCTCTTTTGTTTAAAGCTCTCTGCTCTTGCTGACCTCTTAAATATTTACCATAAAAAGCAAATTTTGCATCTCCTAATTTTTCACTTAAATAAGAAGCGCTTCCATTGATCATGTGGAATTTCAGATAATCTTTAATTACAGGTAATGTTTTGGCATTTACCAATTTATCAAAGTTTTTATAGTAATCCAGCTCCCCAATAATCACTTGGTCTGTATCTACCCCAACTTTCTTAAGATAAGCAGGAAGATCTACATTTTTAACCAAAGTTTTAAGTTCAGTCATTGTTTTTGGGTTGTACTGAAGCGTATTGTCACGGCTTTGCTCATTCGTTAATAAATGTTTTGCAATGCTTTTTTCGTAATCTACAATACCTTTTGCAGCTGCATCAGCGTTTTTGTACCCTAATTCTTTCAACATAGAAGCTACATACTTTTGATATTCTGCAAGAGCTTCTGTGTTTTTGGCATCAACTTTCTGATAATAATCTCTACCCATCCCTAATGAAGCGTCACCAAGGTAAACTGCATTCATATTAGAGTTTTTCAGATCAGAATAAACACCCCATCCGTAGAAATTATTTTCTCCGTCTTTGGTAACTGATGTTAAATAATTCTGAAGATCATTCAGGTTTTTGATTGCATCAATTTTTTTGATGTTTTCCTGAATAGGCTTGATTCCGTCTGCATTTCTCTTCTCCATATTCATGTACGTTGCGTACAAATCCTGGATTTTTTTACCTTCACTTCCTTCTGCAAATTTATCTTTCAGAAGCGAGTTAAGAATTGTCATCGAATTGTTATCGGTATCGTCTGCCAATTTGTTGAAACTTCCCCAAGTTGGTTTATCAGAAGGGATTTTGGCAGTTTTCATCCAAGTTCCGCTTACATAATTATAGAAATCATCCTGTGGACGAACAGATTTATCCATCAAACTGATGTCTAAACCTTTATCTGTTGTAGATGCTGATTGAGTAGATTTAGTCTGAGCGTTCAACGTATTTTGTGAACAAACCCCTGCTAATAAAAACAAAGAAAGCGTTAATTTTTTCATTGTAAATAATAATTTATACAATAAGTATATTTAAATTTAATTTTGTTACGGTAAAGTTAATTTATTTTGTGAATTGAATTTTTGGGAAACAATGTGAAATTTTTAAACGCAAAGTTCGCAAAGCTATTTATAAATATTCACTGTTTTATAGGTCGCAAAGGCGTTTCACTCAGCAAAATTTTAAAGATTTACTTTATTACAATTTCTTTCGTTTTAAGCTAAGCTTATTTTTTTATTAAAATTCCTACTAAATCCTGAAGAATTTTCTGAGATACGAAAAATGCAAAATCCTGTCGATCTAAATGCGGAAGATGTAGTTTAAAAGATTCAGAATGGTTTTTGACTCTGATTGTATAGTAAACAGTTCCTACATCTTTCCCATCCTCCCCTTTTCCGGGACCTGCAACGCCTGTTGTAGAAAGTGAAATATCTGTTTTAAATAAATTCTGGCAACCTTCTGCCATTTCTCTTGAAACCTCTTCGCTTACTACCGTAAAACGGTCAACGATGCTTTCAGAAACATGTAAGATATTAATTTTCATTTCCGTTGCATAAGCAACCATTCCACCGATAAAATATTTTGAACTACCGGGATTTGAAGTTAATAAAATAGATAATTCTCCACCAGTACAGCTTTCTGCAGTAGAAATAGTCAGTTCTTTTTCGCTTAAAATTTCACCTAAAATCTTTTCAATTTTATCTTCTGAAGTCGCAATAATATTTTCACCGATGATGGGGAATAGCTTTTGAATTTCGTTTTCGAGCTGAATCTGCAACATATCTTCATCAATTCCAGTTGCTGTCAATCTCAGTTTCACTCTGGTACCAACGGGAAGATAAGACAGTGCAAGGTTTTCCGGCAGCGCCAATTCCCAGTTTTCAATCTGATCTGCCAAAATACTCTCGGGAATTCCAACCACCGAAACGATGCGTGTGGAAATATAATTAAGATTAAATTTTTCTTTTAAATAAGGAATAATCTGGTCTTTTATCAAAGGTTTTACTTCATACGGAACGCCGGGTAAACTGAAAGAAAGTTTTCCGTTTTGCTGCATCATCATACAAGGTGCAGTGCCGAAATGATTTTGAAAAACTGTAGATTTTGTAGGCACAAAAGCCTGTTCACGGTTTCTTTCTAGAATTTCTATACGTCCGCGTTTTTCCATATAGGCTTTTAGATGTTCGAAAGTGGGTTCATCCAAAGCAATTTCATCATCAAAAAATTCGGCTAAAGCTTTTTTTGTTTTATCATCTCTCGTTGGCCCCAAACCTCCTGTTGTAATAATCAGGTCTCCAATTTCAAAAGCTGATTTTAAAGTCTCTTTTATTGTTTCTATTTCGTCTGAAATGGTAATGATCTGAGAAACTTTTATCCCTATATTTTTAAGTTCGGTAGCAATAAAATTTGAATTGGTATCAACCGTATTTCCTGAAAGAATTTCGTCACCAATGGTGATAAGAACTGCGTTTTGCATGCGTTTAATTTTGAATAAATTCACTACAAATGACGTGAAAATCTCTGTAGTGAACAAAAGAAAATGATTTTTTATATCTTTGATTTAAACTGTCTGAAACTATAATAAAGATTATGACTAAATATGATGATGCTTCGTGGCATTATGGTGGAGATTTCCCTGAAGGACTTCCCGAAAAAAACGGTGCTACACACACTGGAATGTTTCTTAACTGGTGTATCAACAACAATTTGCATTCTGACGAATTAAAAGAAGATTCAGGAAGTGAAATTGAAAATTTGATAAAACGTGAAATAACCGGTGCAGAATTTATTATCGAATCTATGGACGGAAAATTTTCTGAATATGATCTTAATGATATGGGAAACAGTTTTGCCAAAGATTACTATGCCGACGAAACCGATTTTGCAGATAAATTCAGCTCATTTGCTACCGATTACATTAATATTTTTGATACTGTAGCAGAAGAAAATGATTTTGAATACGAAACTTTTTATCATATTGAAGATACGTACGAAAATTATGATCTGATGAAACAGATTATCGATCACCGTTTTCAGGAATGGAAGGAGTATAAAAGCTTAAAATAATTCTCTTTTGTCTTGAAACAAAAGAGACAAAAATTCAAGACTTGGAAACTTCCGCTAAAAATTTAGAATTAATCCTAAAATCCCCAAACTTGTGCAAATTCAAAATTAAATCTTCATTTCAAAAGGTTTATCGCACTTCGAACAGTGGGAATTTTTTAACGGATTAATTCCAAATTTTCTTAACGCTCCATTTTCCTATGTCGATTTTAAGATTGCTTCGTTGTCTAGATTATCGTAGTGACTAATCGTGCTTTACCCAAATTAAATCATCTGTATTATAGCCTAATTTCTGCGCTTTTGCTAAGAATCTTTCTTTAATACTGTTTGGGATTTCTTTGTTTCGGGATAAAATCCAGATATATTTTGTGCTGTTACCTACAACTAAAGCATTTTGATAATCATCATCGATATCAATCACATTATAGCCAGCCCAAATAGGTTTGAAAAAGGAAACCTTCAGTCTCGCCTCAGATTTATCATTAACAAATTTTGCTTCTCCGATCGATTCCTTCCATTCTTTCTTTACATAATCATAGCCTCTGTTTTGCACTTTAATTGTTCCGTCGGGATTGAGTGAATAAGTGGCAGTAACATTATCCATATTTTTCTCAAATTTATAATCGAAACGGGCAATTTCGTACCATTTACCAAGATATTTTTCTGAATTAAAATTTTTGACTGCCGTTGCTCCTTTTGGAATTCCAACCGAGCATGAATTTAAGATTAAGAAACCAATAATACCTAATGAAACTGGAATGGCTATTTTCTGAAAAGTTTTCATAATATAAAATTTTGATAATATTAAAATTCAAAAATGATGCCTTAATAAGATTTTAGGATTTAACTGAAAACATGTATTACTATAATTTTGAGATTTGAGAAATTTATTCTTGAATTGTAACCATTAAGGTTTATTAAAAGTTGAGAAAAGTTAAGTTGAGCTTCGCTTTAAGTATAGATACAATAAAAAAATTATTTGATTTTCTTAATTAAATTAAACACCCCAATCTTCTTAATGGTTAAAATTAAATATTTAAGAAAAAACTTTAAGAAACTGATCTTTAAAGCTTCCTGAAACTTCAATTTCGGAGTTATCAGACAAAGTTGCCGTACCGCTTTTATGATAAGATTTTACAAAATTGGTATTGATAATATGCGAACGATGTACCCTTACAAAAGGACTTTCAAGCAAATCATCAAAATGCTTTAAAAACCTGCAAACCATTTTCTTTGTATTGTCTGTAAGATAAACCTGCGTAAAATTTCCATCAGCCTGAAGTCTTACAATGTCTTCCGTTTTTACGACGTCAAAACCTTGTAATGTCGGGAGAATCAACTGTTGTTTTTCGGGTTTTAATTTTAAATTTTCGAGGAGGATTTTGTTTCGGTTTAACTCGTCTTTCTTTTCAATACTTTCTGCCACTTTATTCACTGCTAAAATCAATTCCTGAATATCGATGGGTTTTAAAATATAATAACTCGCAGATTTGTTTAAAGCCTGCAAAGAATATTGCGAAAATGCGGTAATAAAAATGGTTTCGTAAGAAAATTCTTTCGTTGCTTCCAACACATCAAAAGCATTTCCGAAAGGCATTTCAACATCCAAAAAAACAAGTTGCGGCTGCATTTCTGCAATCAGAGGAACAGCATCTTTTATATTTTCAGCTTCTCCCAGAATCTCGATTTGCGGACAGTATTTTGTGAGGTAATTCCTCAGAACTTCTCTTGCAATTTTTTCGTCGTCTACGATTACTGATTTTATTCTCATCTTATTAGGTTTTAGGTTGCAGATGGTAGGAAGCAGGATTTATTGGTAAACAGATTTATTAAATTTCAAGGTTTTATAAGAAATTTTTGAAGTTTTATCTTCGGTACATTCTCCATTGACCTCTTTGCTTATTATATGATTACTTTCAGTTTTAATTTTAAGATTGTTAAAACCATTCGTTTTCACTTGATCAACAATAATGACCGAATTATCTTCGTCAAATTCTCCGGAACAATTCATATCCCATTCGCCGCTGTATGTTTTCAAATTATAACCGTCAAGAACTTTTTTCAAAGTTTTGCCTTCGGGATAATACAATGAAATATCGGAAGAAGAGTATGGATTGGGTCTGCTGCTGCCGTGATAATTGGCAGTAATTCCAAAAGCCCGAATGTTGGAATTTAGCTTATAAAGTCCTGTATCTATTGTAAAACTATCCAACATGATAGCATCAGATCCGAACTCTGTATCATCAATATATTTGCTTTTTATTTTTCCCTGAACATCGGTAATCAGGATGGTATTTTTTACGGAAAACCCGTCAGCTTCAAGTTTCCCAAGCAAAACAGGCACTACAATAATATAAGAATCTTCAATGTTGGGCATTTTCTTTTCAGTGTAGAGTTCATTGTGAACCTCAGAAGAATTAAGTTGTAATTGTTTCAAAACAACTCCATATCTCGCATCATCGTATTGCTGAGCCGACAAAGAAAACTTCATCAATAGCAATAAAAACACTGCTGTCTTTTTATACAATTCCATCATTTTTTTCTATTAAATTATCATTGAAACTTCAACAAAAACCCCGTTTTCAGAATCTTTTACCGTACAGATAATATTTTTTTTGTACAAATCATTCAGCAGTCTGATTCTTTCTAAAGTATTTTTCATACCGCGTCCTTCACGTGTTTTTTGGTGTTCTGTTTTTTGCTTTTTACTTTCTTCTATTCCGATCCCGTTATCTTTAATGGTAATTTTCAGCAAATCATTGTTTTTTGTGAATTTTAAACTTAAAAATCCCTTATCAGTTCTGTATCTTAAGCCGTGCCAAACTGCATTTTCTAAAAATGGCTGTATCAACATTCCCGGAACTTTTAGATTTTGAGTATTTAAACTTTCATCCACTTCAATTTCGTAATCAAATTTATCGGCAAAACGTGTTTTTTCTAAAGCAAGATAATTCTGAAGTAAATCTAATTCCTGCTGAAATGGTATAAAATCTTCACTGGAATTTTCCATAACGCCACGCATTAATTTTGAAAATTTGGTTAAATATTGATTGGCTTCCAGTTCATTATTGGTTGCAATAAAATGATTGACAGAATTTAAACTGTTAAAAATAAAGTGCGGATTCATCTCACGACGAAGCGACTGCAACGCAATTTTTTTGTTTTTAATCTGAACTTTTTTCAGAGTTCTGAAAATAAAAATTATTAAACCCGTCAGTAAAACCAACACTCCAATTAAACTGTAATTGAAAATATTTTTCTTGCGAATTAGTTCGTCTTTCAATTTCTTTTCTTGCAGAAGTTGAGAAATTTTCTGCTCTGTATCTTCAAGAATTTTATTATCAACTAAACTTCTGTCTTTGGAGACCAAATCAGGTAATTTTCCAAGAAAATCGCGATATAATTTCACAGAAGCATCTGTATTTTCTGAAATATTATAAAGACTGTCAAGTTTTTTTACACTTTTCTGAGCTTCCAAAGTGTGACCTTTCTGTAAAGCAATGTCATAAGCATTTTTCAGTAAAACAATCGCTTCCTTCGGATCATTTTTTTTGATGTAAATTTCTGCGAGTTCCTGAATCTGTTCTACTTTTTTCTGAGAATTTTCTTTAACGAAATTTTCTTTTAAAACAGATTTTTTTGCCTTTATCGCCTTGTCAAAATCTTTATTGTCGACATAAAAATTGGTCAGTTTCTGATTGATTGCCAAAGCCTGTTGAGGCGCCTGTTCTTTGGAAATCTGATATGCTGTATTGAGGTTTTCTTCGGCTTTCGGAATATTTTTATTTTCAATATTTACATCTGCCATTTGGCTGTAGCTTGCGGCAAGATCTTGTTTATTATTTTCTTTTTCGCTGATCTGAATGTTACTTTGAATAGCTTCAGCTTTATTTTCAGATGCCGGAGAAGAAAGCCTTGAAGCATCATTCGCATTTAAACTTCTTTTTGATTTAGAATATCCAATTTTTGAAGCTTTTTGGTAGTTGCTTTGCGCAGATTTCAGCTTATTCTGATTTTCCTGAGACTGCGCCAGTTTTCGGATTACTTTTTCGAGATTTTGCTTGTCATTAAGCTTTTCGTAGATATTTTTAGATTTTATAAAATACTCTTCACTTTTAGAAAAATTTCTATCATTAAAAAATGTTTCGCCGATATTGTAATAAGATTCAGCTTCTGCAGATTCGTTTTTTGTTTCGACTGCTTTTTTCAGTTTTGACGTTTCTGCAACAACTTCCTGCGTCTCCTTACTTTGCGAATAAAGATTATTCACAGAAATCATCATAAAAACCAACACAAAAAACCGAACTAAATTCATAAAACAAAGATATACATATATATAGTTTACCCAAAAACTATTCACCAAGTGAAAAGCAAGGTTGACCAAGTTGACTTCAAACAGCTTTGAAAAGACCAATAAGTTTGTGATATAATTTAAACTTAATCATTATGAAAAACATTTTATGCTTGACTTCAGCTTTCTTTTTTCAATTTACTTTTGCACAGTTCTCAGGAAATATTAACTATCAAAATCATGTGCGTTATCAGGAAAATAATATCAGTATTAATGTTCCTGTAGACAATCATATTGTCATTAGCATAAAAGGTATGGCCAACGTAAAGGCTGATAAATACGTTGCGATTTTTAGTCTGACACAAGTAGCAGAAACAGCGGATGAAGTGAATTCACTGATGGATAAACGTCTAAACACCGCATCAAATCAAATTAAAATTAATAAAGGAATTGAAACGTATGTTGACATGGTTTCTTTTGTGCCGGTCTATCAATATGCGGTAGAGAAAAAGATTTTCAGCCGAAAAACTTACAATGAAGTGCCAACCGGTTTCGAACTTAAAAAAAATCTGCACATTCAATTCTCAGATCCTTCACAGTTGAATGAGTTTATTTCAGTTTTATCAAAAAATGAAATTTATGATCTGGTAAGGGTAGATTATTTTGCAAACAGCCTCGAAACCATCAAAAAAGATTTGATGAATAAAGCAAAAATTGCGGTTCAGGAAAAAGTGAAAAACTATGAAACACTTCTCGGGGAAAGTTTTGCAAACAGTGAAAAATCAATTAACGATGGATTTCAAGTAAAACTTCCGACAGAAATGTACAAATCTTATGAGGCTTACAACAGTTCTTCTCTGGCTTTGACGAAACTGGCAAACGTAAATCAAGCAAATAAATCAACAACCTTGTATTATCAACCGATTTTTGACAAAGAATTCGATTTTGTGATTAATCCCACAATTCTGGAACCCGTTATTCAAGTGATGTATGAAGTGAAATTAGTAATTAACAAAGAGAAAAAAGATGTAAACAAGGAAAGCAAATCTTATATTTTGATAACTCCCAATGGAGAAATGCGAGATTTGAATATTCCTAAATCTAATAAATAAAAACATTCACCAAGTGAAAAGCTCGGTTCACCAAGTTTCCAAAATTTCAGTTTCAAATCGTGGTAATTTTACTTTAGAAATTTAAAATAAACAATATGAAATCGCCGTGGTTTGAAAACAAAACATTGATAAAGAAGACGCGATAACATATGACAAATAAATAACAATAAATATTTACATATGAAATTTAAACACCTTTTATTATTAGGAATCTTTGCAGCAGGAAGCTTGATGAATGCGCAGGAAGTAAATAAAAATGCAATTGAAGTAACAGGAGTTGCCGAAATGGAAGTAGAACCGGATGAAATCATCTTTAGCATCGGTATAAAAGCCGATAACAAAAATCAATTGGCAGACAGCGAAAAACTTTTATTTGAAACACTGAAAAACAACGGTGTAAAAAATGAAGACATCAAATTTAAATCGATGTACCAGAATTTATATTCGAAAACAACGAAGTTTACCAAGAGTTTTCAGTTTAAAGTAAATGCTAAAACCAATGTGAGTAAGCTTTTTGAAGATTTAAACCAAAAATGGGTTAGCAATCTGAATATTGCAGAAATCAAAAACACAAAAATTGCTGATTTCAGAAAAACGGTTAAAATTAATGCCTTAAAAGCCGCGAAAGAGAAAGCAGATTATCTTTTGGGAAGCATCAACAAAAAGGCAGGAGACGCGATTGAAATCATTGAAATTGAAGATTACATGAGCGATTCTATTCTTCCCGTTGCTTACAGAAGTAAAATGGCGAATGTACAGTTGGAAGCAGCCGATCAAAGTATAGATTATTCGTTCGACAACATCGAAAATATCAAGCTGAAATACAGCATCAAAACAAAATACGAAATTCTTTAGTTTTTTAAGAGGCAGTCAGAAATGGCTGCTTTTTTTTCGCTTAAAAACTCTCACCAAGTGAAAACCTCAGTTCACCAAGTCTTCAGTTTTCCGGTTTCTAATCAAAGTAATTTTACTGTAGAACTTTAAAACAATAAACAATGCGACACTCTATTTTACTACTCATTTTGATGGTTTCGTTTTTTAAATCTCAGGAAATTAAAAAAGAAATCGATGTAAAACAGGCCACTGTATTTCTGCAGGGAGCGAAAGTTTTCGGAAGCACAAACGTTACTCTCCAAAAAGGAAGAAACACCGTAAAAATTATTAACCTTCCGAATGATTTAGATGAAAATACGTACAAAATCAATCTTGAAAAAAACACAACGCTTTTATCAATTACACCACAAAATAATTATCTCAAAAATGATGAACTGACCGATGGCGAAAAAAAACTGGATGATGAAAGAAAAAAATTTCAGAGACAGGTTAATTTATTGAATATTCAGATTAAAAATCTTACGGGTGAACAAAATATTATTAATGATAATCTTAAAGTTTCAACGAATGATAAATCGACTCCGCAGGAACAGTTGATAAAACTGACTGAATTTTACAGAAAAAGAATGCTGGAAATCGACAATCAGGTTTTTCTTCTGACTGAACAAAAAACTACGTTTGATGAAAGTATTGCTAAAATCAACAAGCAATTTACCGAAGAACAGACTCATAAGACACAAAACAGAAAAGAACTTTTACTTGAAATTCTCGCCGACAATGAAATGAATCTGAATCTAGGCGTCAGCTATATCGTTTCTAATGCAGGTTGGATTCCTTCTTATGATTTAAGAGCACAGTCTACAAAAAAACCGCTTGAAATAATCTACAAAGGAAAAATTTATCAAAAGACCGGACAAGACTGGAACAATATCAAACTTTTTGTGTCCACTTACAGACCTTCTTACAACCAAAACAGACCTATTTTATCGCCTTTATATGTTGCTGAATATACCGCTTACAATAATGAAGATGCAAAAGTAGGTTATATGCAAAAAGCGAAAGCAGAAATATCAAATTCTTATCAGATGAGAGCAGAAGTTGCATCAATAAGTCAGATTCCTGTTGCAACGGTTTCGGATAATCAGATGAATATTTTATATGAATTGAATTACAATCAAACCATCGTAAGTCAGGAAAAAGAACAATATGTGATTTTAGATAAGAAAAATGTAGAAGCCAATTACAAATATCACACAGTTCCGAAACTGAACAATCAGGTCTTCTTAATGGCATTCATAAAAAATTGGCAGAATTTAAATCTAATTACGGGTGAAGCGAATATTTATTTTGAAGATAACTATATCGGAAAAACCAATATTTCAAGCAATTATGTAAAAGATGAGTTCCCAATTTCTCTTGGAGTTGATGAAAGAATCGTGGTAAAACGTACTAAACTTGAAGATAAAACCGCCCAAAAATATTTCAACTCTAATAAATGGGAAACAGAATCTTACGAAATATCTATCAGAAACAACACAAAAGAAAGTATTGAACTGGAAATTTTAGATCAAATTCCATTAAGTGAAAATCAGAAAATCACAGTGAAAACTTTAAATATCGAAGACGGAAGTTATGATGACAAAACCGGAAGTGTTCTTTGGAACAGAAAAATCAACAGCGGAGCTTCAGAAAAAATCAATTTCTCTTATGAAGTAAAATATCCGAAGGAAATGCAGATTCAGTATTACAGTCGTTAATTAAGTTTGAGGGTTTGAGAGTCTGAGTGCAGTTGAGAGAGTCCTGAAGGGACGATTTTCTCAAGAATAGGATGAAGTCCTATTAAAAAAAGTTATTAATCGCAAAGGTTTTAGGAAAAACAAGCTGTTTTTAAGACGCAAGATCACTTCGACTTCGCTCAGTGTGACGGAAGATTTTCATTTAGAAATTGCTAATAAATTTTATCGAACATAAAATCCTTGCGCCTTTAAATTATATTAAAATTCTTGCGCCTTTGCGAATACCAACCAAAAAGATTTAGTAAAAATCATTAAAACATACAATATGAACACATTAAAAGTTTTAACAGTAACAGCAAGCGTATTCGCTTTTTTGAGTGCAGGTAAAATTTCAGATAATCGTTGCAGCAGCAAAGCTAACGAGAGAGAAATTGTAGAAAGTAACATTTCAAATCAACCACAAATTCTTGTTTCGAAAGATAATAAAATTCAGGTTGCTTTGCTTTTGGATACCTCCAACAGTATGGATGGTTTAATAGACCAGGCAAAATCAAGACTTTGGAATATCGTCAATACGTTGACGACTTTAAAATACAACGGACAAGCTCCACAAGTGGAAATTGCTCTTTATGAATATGGAAATGATGGTTTAAAAGATGAAAATTACATCAGACAGATTACTCCGCTTACGCAGGATCTGGATTTGGTTTCAGAAAAACTTTTTGCTCTCAGAACCAATGGCGGAAATGAATATTGCGGAGCGGTCATTCGTGATGCATCATCCAATTTGAAATGGGATGGAAACGAAAAAAGCATGAAACTGATTTACATTGCCGGAAATGAGCCTTTTGATCAGGGAAAAATCAGTTATAAAGATGTGATTTCTAAAGCTAAAACTAAAAATATTTACACCAATACGATTTTCTGTGGAAGCCGTGAAGAAGGAATTCAGTCGCATTGGCAAAACGGAGCGAGTTTAGGAGACGGAAAGTATTTTAATATTGACAGCGACCAAAAAGTAATTTATATTGAAACGCCTTATGATGTGAAAATTTCGCAGTACAATTCTAAATTGAATGACACTTATATTTCTTACGGACGACGTGGCTCTGAAATGAAAAACAAGCAAACAACTCAAGACTCAAATGCAGAAATGCAATCAGCTTCGAATGCTGTTGAAAGAGCCGTAAGCAAATCAAAGAAAAATGCTTACAAAAATGATCATTGGGATTTGGTGGATAAAGTTGAAAAAGACAAAGCCTACATCTCATCAATAAAAGAGGAGGAATTACCTTCTGAATTAAAAGGTAAAAGCAAAGATGAAATCAAAAAAATTGTGGCTCAAAAATCTGCAGACCGAGATAAGATTCAAAAAGAAATTGAAGTTCTTGCTAGAAAAAGACAGGAATTTATCGACGTAGAAACCAAAAAGCGAGGAAAGTCTGAAGGTGATGATTTAGGAAAAGCAATAGAAAAATCTATTGTGGAATTGGCGAAAAAGAACGGATATAGTTTTTAGTTTCGGGTTCCGAGATATAGGATTCGAGTTTGAAATTATTTTATTTATTGTTCGAAAGTCCCAAAGGGACGACCTAATAAAGGATAGGATAAAATATTGTTTATTTTGTTTTGGGGTTCCGCTTTGCTGAACCCCAAAACTTTTCAAAGAATTTATCTTCAAGATCATCTTCCAAATTTAAAATATTCAGAAAGTTGATGCTTTTTATTTTTCATAAAAGCAGAAGCCATTTCCATTCCGGTCACAGAAAAAGTAATTCCATTTCCGCCAAAACCTAAAACAAAATACGAGTTTTTGAAATTTTCGTGAGTGCCGATATAAGGTAATCCGTCATTTGTTTCACCAAATGTTCCAGCCCACACAAAATCAGTGTAAAAATGATAGTCGGGTTGTATTCTTTTTAGGCTTTTCAGAATTTCTTTTTCTTTTTTATTTAACAGAGAATCTCTTTTTTCAGGATCTGAAAAATCTTCGTCACCACCACCGATTAGTAGTCTTTCGTCATCGGTAGACCGCATATAAATGTAAGGATGATCGGTATTCCAGACGAGCGTATGTTCAATATTTTTAAATTTATTCTTATCAATTTCAGAAACTACGGCATATGTACTTTTAAGATCTACAAAATCCTCTTTAATCATGGTTTTACTTTCGTAGCCTACACAGTAAATAACTTTTTTGGCCTTAATATTAAAGCCGTCCGTTGTTAATACTAGATTATGATCTCTTAAGTATTTTACAGACTTCATTTCTGTTTTATCGAAAATTTTCAAACCTTTATTTAAGTTAAATCTCAGCAACTCGTGAGCAAATTTAAAGGCATCTATACTTGCACCTTGTTTAGATAAAATTCCACCGTAGGTATTTTGGAAACCGAATCTTTCTTCAATATCTTCAGCCCCTAACCAAGTCACATCAAATCCAGCTTTTTTTCTCGCAATATATTCCTTTTCAAGCCAGATTGCATCTTTCTTTTTAGAAGCAAAATACAAAGATTGTTTTCTTTTAAAACCAGACCGAGCTTTTATTTCTTTTGTTAGTTTTTCAATATCATCAATAGATTTTGAACAGGCTTTGTAACTTTCTACCGCACCTTTTTCACCAATCATTTCAATCAACTCATAGAGCGGAGTATCAATTTCGTACTGCAACATTGAGGTTGTTGCCGAGGTACTTCCGTTGCAAATTTCCCGTTTATCAATTAAAATGGTTTGATATCCGTCTTTTATCATTTGATGGGCAATAAGACTTCCTGTAATCCCGCCGCCAATAATAAGAACATCACATTCTTCATCAGATTTCAGGGACGGATAGGAAGATAACAGACCATTTTTCAAAAGCCAGAAAGGTTCGTTAGATTTCAAGTCCATAGAGTTTTTTCAAAATATTAGCAATAATTGAGCCTTAACCATGATGATTATCCAATTATGGTTTAATTATTGATAAAATAAAATCACCAAAACCAATTAAAATATAAATTATGATAACAATACTTAATGATGCTCCGGAAAATGTTGCCGCTTTCAATGCAACAGGTGATGTAACCAAAGAAGATTTTGAGAATCTCGTAATCCCTTATGTGAAGAGTAAAGTAGAACAATTTGATGAATTAAACTACCTTCTCTATCTGGATACCGATCTAGGTGATTTCACGATGGGAGCATGGCTTCAGGATGCACTTTTAGGGATAAAAAACATCACAAAATGGAACCGCGCAGCTATTGTAACAGACAAAGAAGGCGTGCAGAATTTCACAGATATTTTCAGTGTTTTAATGCCTGGAGAATTTAAATCTTTCCCGAAAGAAAATCTTTATAACGCTTTATACTGGTGTCAAAACGGGAACGAAGTTCAAAGCGATTAACAAAAAAGAGAAGCAATGCTTCTCTTTTTTTATTGGTCACAGGTAGCACATTCTACCGCAATTTCCTTTTCATTTATATTTGGCGATCTGTACAGATAAAAATAAATAATACTAATGCTCAACCCTATAACCGTCATTCCTACTCCTACAAGCGACGGATAATTGTAAGGCAAACCATGCTCTAAAGGAATACCTCCTAAAAAAGCACCCATTGCATTCGCAATATTAAAGGCAGCCTGCATAAAAGCTGCAGCCATCATTTCACTTTTTGGTGCTGCTTTCATCATCATAATATTAATTGGAGCTGCAACTGACATCGATAAAGCTCCACAAATAAATGTTAGCACCAAAGAAATACTTTGATATTCTGAAAGAAAAAATACACCTGATAAAGAACACATCATTAAGAATAACAACAATACACATGTTTTTTCAGGGCCTAATTTATCTGAAAGAAAGCCTCCCGCCAAATTTCCTACAACCATTCCGCCACCAGCAAGAATCATAACATACGCCATGTAGCTGCTTTCAATTTTTGAGACAACCGTCATCAACGGCGTTATATAGCTAAACCAAGTGAACAGTCCACCAAAACCGATGGCTGTAATCATTAATACCAACCACGATTGTTTGCCTTTGAGAAATTTTAGTTCTTCTAAAAAATGACTGTCTTCTTTTCTTTCCATTGCCGGAAGCCAAAGCTTTAAAGCCAATAACGTGGCAATCCCAATTACTCCCACAATGGCAAAATACCAACGCCAGTGAAAAGCATGCCCAATATAAGTAACTAAAGGAACCATCGCCAAATTAGCGACCGTTAATCCTGTAAACATAAGTGAAATGTATAATGCCTCCTTCCCTTTTCCGGCCATTCTTGATGCGACTACGGTTCCCACTCCAAAAAATGCTCCGTGTGGTAAACCAGACAGAAATCTGATAATTAACATCGAGTTATAATCAGGAGCGATAGCAGACAATGCATTAAAAATGGTGAAGATCACCATCAAAGTAAGCAACACTTTTTTGGGAGGGAATTTTACAGAATATCCAATTAAAATAGGTGCGCCAATTACAACTCCCAAAGCGTACGCCGCAATTAAATGTCCCGCTTGTGGAATGGTAATCTGCAGTGTATTTGCAATATCGGGAAGCAATCCCATAATCGTAAATTCTGTAGTTCCAATGGCCAAGCCACCGATTGCCAATGGCAAAATTCTTTTATCAAACATCATTAATCAATAATTATTTAAAGCAATATTTCCATTGCTTCTTTTAAAAGCACAAAAGTAACTATAATTGGAAAGAAAATGTTGAAAGGTGTGATATAAATTTTATATCAGAACTATAATTAAATCAACTTAACCAATCTTTGAATCAAAAAAAATCGCCTCAAAAAATGAAGCGATCTATATTTTTAATGAATATGTTTTTCTGCGTGGTAAGAACTTCTTACAAGAGGCGAACTCTCAACATGTCTGAAACCTAAGCTTCTTGCAAAATCTCCGAATTCATCAAACTCTTCAGGCGTGATAAATTTTTTCACAGGCAAATGCTTTTTAGTCGGCTGCAAATATTGTCCCATTGTAATAACGTCAACATTAGCGTTTCTGATGTCTTCAATAGTCTGGAAAACTTCATCTCTGTTTTCTCCTAAACCAAGCATTAATCCGGTTTTGGTTCTATTCTGTCCTGCTTCTTTTAAATATCTTAAAACCTCAAGGCTTCTTTCATATTTAGCCTGAATTCTTACTTCTCTTGTTAAACGTTTTACTGTTTCCATGTTGTGAGAGATCACTTCCGGAGCAACATCAACCATTCTGTCAAGATGCTTTGTGAGTCCTTGAAAGTCAGGAATTAATGTTTCCATCGTTGTTCCCGGAGAAATTCTTCTTACGGCATTTACGGTTTCACCCCAAAGAATAGAACCCATATCTTTCAAATCATCACGGTCAACAGATGTTAAAACAGCGTGTTTAATTTTCATTAATTTGATTGAACGAGCTACTTTTTCAGGTTCGTCCCAGTTAACATCCATTGGTTTTCCGGTTTTAACCCCGCAAAATCCACAGCTTCTGGTACAGATATTTCCTAAAATCATGAAAGTTGCCGTTCCTTCTCCCCAGCATTCACCCATATTTGGGCAGCTTCCACTTTGGCAAATCGTATTTAATTTATATTTATCTACCAAAGTTCTCAATTCTCTGTAATTCTTTCCGGTAGGAAGTTTTACACGAATCCATTTTGGTTTTTGAACGGTAGTATCTTGAACTAAATTCTCCATTTATCTCTCAAATTGAGGTTCAAAGTTAGTGATTTTTTTATCGACTTCATCTACGATGTAGATTGATGGAAATGATAATTTATTTTTGCCACGAATGCACGAATGGTTTATTCACTTCCTGCTTAAATTAAAAAATTAGTGCATTCGTGGCAAAAATATAAATCTCTAAAAAAACTAGTTATCTTCAAACTCATTATTTTTCAGCAATTCTGCTAAAACTTTTTTCGCTCTCATTACACGAACTTTCGTGTTGGCAACAGAAATCCCAAGCTCCTCGGCAATTTCTTTGATGCTTTTTTCTTCAAAGAATCTTAATTTGATAATATCCTGATAATTAACATCTAAAGATTCAATGGTTTTAATAATCTTTTGCTGCTCTTCGTCAGAAATCATCAGTTCTTCCGGAGATTTTGCGTAATGATTTTTTACTTCATCTAAATTTTCGGTAGGATCTTGATTTTCCCGGCTTTTTCTGCGCCAAAAATCAATAATTGTATTTTGAGCGATCGTAAGGATCCAGGTTTTAAACTGAAAATGAGGATCGTACAAATCGAGTTTCGATAAAACTTTTGAAAAAACATTTACGGTAATTTCGTCGGCATCATTTTCATCGTGAACTTTCTTCATCACAAAAGAAAAAACGTCTACCCAAAATACATTGATTAGTTTGGTTTGCGCTTTCTGGTCTTTTTCCTTTGCCTTTTGGATGAGAGGAAATAATTGCTCGTCTTTCATTACTAACAAATATAATTGAATTTTGCTAATGAAACAATAAGCGCTGGAAGTTGGATGATCGGTGTTGGAGGTTTACAACTTTGAAAACATCGCTCTAAAAGCATTAACAGCAATCTTGAAACTAGAAACTTTGAACCTAAAACCCGAAACCCGAAACTCAGGTGATTTTCTTATCTTTGCGTATTAAATTTTAAACTGAAAAAAATAATGAACTCTTTTATTGAAGAACTGAAATGGCGTGGGCTTTTTGCCGATATGATGCCCGGAACAGATGAACAACTGAATAAGGAAATGACAACTGCCTATATCGGTTTTGATCCTACCGCAGATTCTTTACATATCGGAAGTCTTATTCAGATTAAAATTTTGGCTCATTTTCAGCAACATGGTCACAAACCTATCGCTTTGGTAGGTGGTGCAACAGGAATGATCGGTGACCCTTCAGGAAAGTCTGCAGAGAGAAATCTTTTGGATGAAGCAACCCTTTTACACTATGTGGACTGTTTGCAAAACCAACTTTCAAGGTTTTTAAATTTTGATGGAAACGAAACCAACAAAGCCGAATTGGTCAACAATTACGACTGGATGAAGAAAATTTCTTTCCTTGATTTTGCTAAAAATGTTGGAAAAAACATCACCGTTAATTACATGATGGCGAAAGATTCTGTAAAGAAAAGACTTTCAGGAGAAGCCGGTGTTGACGGAATGAGTTTTACAGAGTTTACTTATCAATTGATTCAGGGATATGATTTCCTGCATTTATATCAGAATAATAATGTAAAACTTCAAATGGGAGGTTCTGATCAGTGGGGAAATATCACCACAGGTACAGAATTGATCCGTAGAAAAGCACAGGGAGAAGCATTTGCATTGACTGTTCCTTTAATTACAAAAGCTGACGGTTCGAAATTCGGAAAGTCTGAAAGCGGAGAAAATTACTGGTTAGATAAAAAGAAAACTTCGCCTTACAAATTCTATCAATTTTGGTTGAATGCAACCGATACAGATGCTGAAAGATTTATTAAATTCTACACTTTCTTAGGAAAAGAAGAAATTGATGCTTTAATTGAAGACCATAAAACAGCACCACACGAAAGAAAACTTCAGAAAAAATTGGCTGAAGAAGTTACGGTTTGGGTTCACGGAAGAGAAGAGTATGAAAGAGCTTTAAAGGCTTCAGAAATTCTTTTTGGAAAATCAACTGCTGAAGATCTGGTAAGCCTCGATGAAGAAATTTTCCTGGAAATTTTTGACGGAGTTCCTCAGAAAGAAGTGGCTAAAGCGGATGTTTTAGGAATTAACATCGTTGATTTACTTTCAGAAAAATCAGGTTTCCTGAAGTCTAAAAGTGAAGCAACAAGAGAATTGAAAGGAAATGCAATCTCTGTAAACAAAGAAAAAATCAATGAAGTTTACACCGCAAACGAAACCGATTTGATTGACGGTAAATTTTTATTACTGCAAAAAGGAAAGAAAAGTTACTTTATTGTAAAAGTGATTTAATCTTGAAAACATAAAAAATAATCCGACTCAGCTTTTGAGTCGGATTATTTTTTTATCAAAGTGGATTGTTTTTAAAATGTATAACTTGTTGAAGCCGATAAAGTAAGCCCGCTTGCGACACTTTCTTTTTTAAGCACACCATCTACCCAAATCTGAACCTTTAAAGTAGATGCCGCATCAACTCCTGTTGCATTTACCACAACATTAGAATTATAAACTACGCCTTCTGCAGTGATTTCCGGGCTCGTCCATGTTGTTCCGCTCAAACCGGTTACGGTAATAGGATTTCCGTCGATTCCGTAAACAGCTTTACTGATATTAACTCCGGATGACCCCTCTGCCTTGAAAACTACCTTTTGGGTCTTAATATCTTCAGAAGTATCATCATCATTATCTTTGCGACAAGATTCAACAAGACTCAAAACCATTACTGTTATAAAAGCAACAAATACTCCTTTAAATACCTGATTCAATTTTATTTTTTTCATAAATTATTTTGTTAATAGTATTCGGAATCTATTGATTAAACATCCGCAAAGATATTATGGACTAAAAATACTGTCAATCCTCAAATTTAAAAAAAATATTCTACCCTATTTTAGATATTTTTGAGTTCTGTGTTTCATAGAATTATTTTCGTTAAAGGCTATGAAGAATATGGTTTGTTCCACCAAAAAAAGTCCGACTCAAAATTGAGCCGGACTTTTTTTTCATCATTAGTTTATATTAAAATGTATGGCTTGCTGATGCAGATAAATACTGCCCGCTTGAAGTTCCTTCTTTTTTAAGTTCACCGTCTACCCAAATCTGAACTTTTAACGTAGATGATGCATTAGCACCAACTGCATTTACGGCAACATTCGCACTCATTGCTCCTGCTTCAGTAGTAATTTCGGGGCTAGACCATGTAGTTCCGCTTAAGCTGGTTGCTGTGGTAGGATTTCCATCAATTCCGTAAACAGCGATCTCAATATTACTTCCTGCAGATGCTTCTGCCTTGAAAACTACTTTATGAGTTTTGTTGGTTCCCGGAATGTCATCGTCATCATCATTGCTGCAAGATGTCACAAAACCAAAAACCAACGCCGCCATCACCATTACAAATGAGCCTTTCAATACGTTTTTCAATTGCATTTTTTTCATAATTTCTCTTGTTTAAATATTACTGTTAATTTTAATTTGTAATCTTTCTGATTTAGTACCTGCAAAATTATGACGGTCTGACAAGGCAATCAATCCTTAGAATTAAGGAAAATATTCTACCGGATTTTAGGTATTTTTCAATTCTGTATTTTTCACTAAATTGTGGAGTTTTATTTTAAAAAATGAAATTGAGACAATGAAGAATCACCTTATCACCATCTGTGTCTTTTTATCTACTTACATACAGTCGCAGCAACTCATTCCGCTTAATGAGAAAGCCTATTCTGACAGTCTGAAAAAGGTTGCAAACAGCAGTGTTGACAACAACGCCAAAGCGAATTCATATTTCTTATTATCAAACTTTTATAGAAATACAGATACTCTTCTAAGTAAAAACCATTTAGAAAAAGGAAAAGCTTTAAGCCCCAAAACATCTTTAAATACAGCGAAATATCACTATTATGAAGGTTGGCATTTTTTAGAAAGCAATAAAGAAAAAGCAGCAGTCTCATTTCAAAAAGCTATAAAGGAATTTTCTAAAATTAAAAGTCAAGAAGCTGACTTTTACATTGCGTCATCTTGGTACAACTACGGTGTGACCCAGAAAAATAAAGAAGGCTATCCTTTTTTGGTGAAAATCCTGGTCGAAAAAAGCATTCCGCAGATAGAACAATATAAGGATCACAAAACGTTGGGACAATTCTATTCGCAGCTTGCCATCATTCTTACGTATAACGCCGAGTTTGCAAAGGCCTATGAATACAACACAAAAGCCATCAAAATATTAGAAAAAAATGCACCACATTCTGCTGAATTGTTTTTTGCTTACCTCAACACCGCAAGTAATTTCTGTTATCAGGCAAAAGGTGACGAAGCCAAAAAATATTTAGATAAAGCCGAAAAACTCATTCAGCCTTATCCGGATTCTAATTCAAACGCCTCTTTCTATTATGGTAAAACACTTTACTTTATTACCAAACAGAAAAATGAAGAAGCACTTCCAATGATTGAAAAAGGTTTGGTTTATGCTAAAAGATCCCGCCAAAATCTTTTAACCCAGATGTTTTACATGAATAAATATGATATCTTAAGGAAACAGAATAAGCTGAATGATGCGAAAAATGTTCTGGAAAATATCTTATCCGAAAAGACACTCATCATTGATGCAAACAACAGAAAGATTTTCTATAACCAGCTTTCGAGCCTTAACGAACAAATGGGCAACCTTAAAGAAGCTTTGGTCTGGGAAAAGAAATATTCAAAATTAAATGACAGCTTAAGCTCTGAAAATGTAAAGCTGGAACTCAATACACTAGAGACAAAATTCAGAACTGCCGAAAAGCAAAGAGAAATTGCCAACCTCAACACTGAGAAAGCACAAAAAGAACTGGAACTCAACAAGAAGAATCAATATTTATGGGTATTGGTTTTTGCATCATTATTCCTTCTTATTTTAATTATTTCCATTTATTTCTACACTAAAAAATTAGCCAAAGAAAAAGAAATCAACCATTCTCAGAAGCTTAAAGAAATCGCTCAACAGGAAGAATTGAAAATAACAAAGGCCATTCTGGAGGGTGAAGAAAAAGAAAGAGAAAGAGTGGGAAAAGACCTTCACGACGGACTTGGTGGAATTCTTGCCGGCGTGAAAATTAATTTTTCAGCTTGGGCTTCACAAAATTTAGAGCCAGAAAACAAACAAAACTTCAATGAAATTCTACATCAACTGGATCATTCGGTGACCGAACTCAGAAATATCTCTAGAAATCTAATGCCGGAATCACTTTTAAAACTGGGCTTGGAAACCGCTTTAAAAGATCTCTGCGAATTTTACTCCAGAAAAGATCTACATATTGACTTTCAACCTATTGATATCAATTCAAAGCTTCCTTTGGCAGTTCAGATTAATATTTTCAGAATTGTACAGGAAATTCTGGCTAATGCTGTGAAACATTCGGAGGCAGAAAATATTCTACTTCAATGCTCTCAGTCGAATGACGTGTTTTTAATTACCATTGAAGATGATGGCAAAGGTTTCTCACAAGATTCTTCACCAACCAAAAGTATGGGACTTCACAATCTAAAAACCCGTGTCGATTATTTAAAAGGTAAAATGGAAATCAATTCTGATCATGAAGGAACTGCAATTAATATAGAACTCAACACCCATGCAATCTCATAAAATCAACATCGTCATTGTAGATGATCATCCCATCGTTATTGAAGGACTGAAAATAATGTTATCTCACAAACCGTTTTTTCACCTTTCAAAAACATTTAACAATGGTGGTGAAGTCATTCAGTTTATTAAATCTAATGAAGTAGATATTATTCTGCTCGATATTTCCCTGCCCGATATCAGCGGAATACAGCTATGTGAAGAAATAAAAAAAGTATCTCCGAATACGTCCGTCATTATGTTTAGTAACCGTTCTGAAAGGAGCATTATCATGCAGTGTATACAAAACGGAGCCAGTGGTTATTTATTGAAAAATGTTTCTCTGGAGGAATTGATGGAATGCTTTCACGGTGCGCTTTCAGGAAATATTGTTTTCTGTAACGAGACCAAAAATATCATCAGTAAACCTTCACCACAGGAATTGACTACTACTCCACGCCTTACAAAACGAGAGAAACAGATTCTACAGTTTTTAGCAAAAGGAAAAACAAGCAATGAGATTGCCGATGACCTTTTTCTAAGCCCTTTAACCGTAGATACCCACCGTAAAAATTTACTGCAAAAGTTTGGTGCCAAAAATTCTGCTGAGCTTGTGCATATTGCAGTACAGCAGAATATGATATTGGAATAAAAACCTCTGAGATTTTCAGAGGTTTTGTTTGTAAGTTCTTCAGATTGGGGTTTCAGAAGAGCCTTGTCGAGGTTTTGAACCTTGACAAGGCTTATAATTATTTCGCAGAGTCTTCAGTATTTATGATATCCGGTGAGTCCGGTTTCCTGTTAACGAGCAATGCATTATATTGGTCGGTCAATGCATTAAGCTGGTTAATGATTGTAACATAGGGTGACGGCGGAGTTTCTACCAAAAGATGGAGTGCATCTATTCTGTCTCTCAATGCATAATAGGCAAAATTTACGTCTTCCCTTATCAGCTTTATCGTTTCCGGGCTTGCATCACCATATTCCTGGGTACGTGAAAGATATTTTGTATTAAATTCTTCGTTAGCTGTTTTCAGCTCAGCCATCCATTCGCCAAGGTTGAATTCTGAAATGGCATTGATAAGCTCGGGTTTGCCCTCCCAGTCGCGAATAAGATTGTTGAGGGTAGCTGTCTCTGCCTGATAATTGAGCCTTGCGATACCGCTTCCGTACAGTGCCATGTTATCTAGCAGCACCTGTGCATTTTGTTGCTTTGCCGTTTCGAAATGATAGGTATGAGAGAGCAGAAAATAATAGATCCAGTTGATGGCAGCATCTCTCCTGGCGTCTATGAGCAGAAGCTCCTGAGTTTTTTCGCTGGCAAGGGCTTTCTTGTAAAGAGTCTCAAGCTCTCCTATTTTAGTATTAAAGGCGTTCAACTTCGCTTCAATATCAAACTGAGCCGAGTTGTTGAGGTTGATAATGCCTGAAAAATCTTTCATGTACTGCAGGTATTCTGCATTTCGAAGTTTTTGAAGATCGATTGAATTCATCATTGTATTTGTGTTTATTATATAAAGCCGCCTCGTGCGGTTTGTTTCTTATTCTTTTACCCGAAAGCTTCAGGAGGGGCTGAAACTGAGCTTCGGGAGCTTCCGAAAGTTCGTTGCAGTGCTGCAGGAAGGTTTCGGGATCTTCCGAAACTGTGCTGTAGTGCAGCGTCCGCTTTTCGGAGGTTTCTGAAAACCGCTGCAAGACCGTAGGAGGTTTTCGGGAAAGGCAGAAGGCTATTTAATGCCCTGCGATCGGCTTTTCCAGTAGTCTATCTGCTCTTTCAGCTCTTTAATACGCTCTTCGTACTGCTCAATGAGTTTTTCAGGAAGCTGATTTTGGTATATAAAACCGCTGTGATCACCGTTTGTACTATTAATAGTTACATTGTCCCCACTTAAAAAATCTAAAACACTCATATCTAACACTGTTGCCATTTCCTCTACCTGAGAAAACCCGGGCTTGCTTTTTTCAGTTTCTCGCCCAGTGTCATGCCTAATTATTTTTTCAAAAGTACATAATTTTTCTTTTAGTAATATAATACGGAAACCAGTAATTTCCTACATGCTCTTTTCAGGATATTTGTCACATATTTGTAGAGTTAAGAAAAAAGTATATATTTAACACGCTAAAACACAATCAATATGAAAAAAAATCTATTGCTCAGGCTCTGCCTGATAATGACGGTGCTACTGTCTCTTTACTCCTGTATTCATGAGGAAATCATTTCTTCAGCTGACCCTTCTTCTACAGAATACACCAATAAAAGCCTCTGGAAAGAAGATGAAACGTACATTAAAAATGTAATGCAGGTGTATTTTGAAAACGAGGCAGAGATCAAAAAAGCAAACGGCATCCCTTTTTGGAACTATGCCACTACCGTAGAAACTTTTGATGAGCGTTTTCTAATGGTTCCTGTGGTATCAAATAACAAAGTAGTTTCTGTTCTTCAGGTTCCCAGAAGGGGCAGTAAAATTTATTTTTATTATACTTATTATCCTGAGCATATATCATTTTTTCAGGCTTTGGTTTTTGGGAAACACAAAAAAGCGATTACTCGTGAAAACTCTACCGCTGCAAAATCTATAAGCTGTACTACTCAAACATTCGCTATCTGGTATCCTGCAGATGAAAGTAATCCTGACCCTGAATCAGGAGAAGGAAGCTGGGGAACACGAACGGTCGTTGTTTGCAGAGAACTTCTTGAAGATTGTGTAAGTATTATAGATGAGTTTGGCCAATGCACCGGCGGCGGCGGTAATGATCCAGGATATCAATATCCCGGAGGCGGAAGTGATAGTCCCCCTAAGCTGCCTCCGCGAAAAAACCCGTGTGAAAAAACAAAAGCTATATCCACAGATCCTGCTGTGACGGAGAAAGTAGGAACTCTTAAAGAACAATCGAAAATAAAAGGAGACAATAGCGGAGAAAAAGGCTTTAATGTAAATCTTGATGGTACAACAGGTGGAATTATTCCCGGGGAGAAACATAGTGTAGATTTGGGAAGTGAAGCAGGTAAACAGGGAGGGTATCATAACCATACTCCTGACGGAATAAAAATGCATTCACCTCCTGATATTTTAAAAATGCTTAATTATGCATTAGCACAACCAAACGGAAATTTAAGCAATGGCTTTTTAGGTTTTGTAGGATCTGAAAAATGCAGCACATGCCCCGATGGCTATAAGTACCATAATTATATAATCAGGTTCTCCGGAAATTCGCAGGAGCTTGAGAAGTTTATATTTCACACGAATTGGGATAAGGATGCTTTAGAAATAGACTATAACAACAAAGTAAGGGAAATAAAAAAAAATCCATTATACATAAATCAAGATAAAAAATTGAATAACACTGGTTTACAAAAGTTATTTTTTGATACATTAAAGAATATGAAGATGGAAGAAAAAGTGACTTTGCAGAAAATAGAAGATAATGGGTTGGTACAAAATATAATATTGGATAATGCAGGTAATCCATCGACTATACAATGTCCGTAAAATCATAATTAAAAAAAATAAAATATGAAAACAATATTTTCTAAATATTTAGTGTTATTAACTCTAATAATAATCACTATATCGTGTAAATCACAAACATTACCATTAAATACTTTGATGGACAACATTCCACAAGGTGCCTATGTGAAAGATTTAAACAATGAATTAAATCCTTATGTAGGAATTTACAAGGGAAACTATCAGGGAAACGAAATCACACTATTCATTAATAAAGTAGAACATAAGTTTGAGAAGAGAACTAATAAAGACTATTTCATGGATGTTTTGGATGTAAAATATATTGTAAAAAATTCAGCCGGATTAGTTCTGCAAGATACGTCTAATGGTAATTTTTCCAATATCAAACTCTATAGCTTAGGAGTAAACCCTGAAGATAGTTCTGCAGACTTTCATTATAGCGGTACGAATTGCAGGGTTGGCTGGGGATTAATAAATTTAAAAAAACTAAGCTCAACACAATTATCTTGGGAATATTATCCTAACAACAGAATTGTTAGTGATGCAACCTGCCCGCCTGGCACAGATACAACTGTTTATCTGCCACATACTAAAGGTCTGGTTTTTACTAAACAGTAATGAGAGATGTCATTTTATGTATAGGAGTATTTGTTGTGCTTTATTCATGTAAGGCACAACAAACCTATCCCTTAAATACTAATTATAATAATATTACAAATTATTCTTATTTGAAAGATTTGAATAACGAATTAGATCCTTATATCGGTAAATACGAAGCTTCCTATAATGGAAATCAAATAACATTATATATTAACAAACAAGAAAATAAGTTAATAAGTTATGGTGAGCAAAAATTTTATAGAGATGTATTATCCATAAAATTCATTATTAAAAACTCCTCTGGTGTAATACTTCAGGACACCCAGAGTACGAATTCTCAGGCTAATCAAATTTATAGCTTAAGAATAAATTCTCAATTAGGAGTGGACTTAAGTTATGAAGGAACTAATTGCAGTATCGGTTGGGGGAAAATAATATTAAAAAAACTTAATGCAACTCAAATCTCTTGGGAATATAGACCAAATAGCTTGATAATTGATAGTGTAACCTGTCCCCCAAGTACAGATAAAACGGTTTACCTTCCTGTGACGAAGGATTTGATATTTACCAAACAGTAATGAAAAGATTTATGATATTTTGTGGATTTGTTGTTGTGATTTCTTCCTGCAAAGCACAACAACTTCCTTTGAATACCTCTCTTGATGATATTCCTGCAAATGCTCATTTAAAAGATTTAAATAATGAACTTTTGAGTTATGTAGGAAACTATAAAACCAATTTTCAAGGAAACAATATTTACTTATTTATAACGAAGGTAGAAGACAAATTAGAAAAAAGTGCAAATAAAAATTATTACACTGATGCTTTAATAATAAAGTACATTGTAAAAAATCCATCTGGTATAGTTCTTCAGGATACCCAAAATATGGTTTTGAATGACCAAACTTTTTTTAATATTGTAAGTATGGGAATTAGACCAGCATCAGGAAGTGTAACATTTTACTATGATGGTACGAATTGTGGTATTGGTTGGGGGAAGATAATATTGAAAAAACTTAATGCAACTCAAATCTCTTGGGAATATAGACCAAATAGCTTGATAATTGATAGCGTAACCTGCCCCACAAGTACAAATAAAACGGTTTACCTTCCTGTAACGAAGGATTTGATATTTACTAAACAGTAATGAAAAGATTTATGATATTTTGTGGATTTGTTGTTGTGATTTCTTGCAAAGCACAGCAACTTCCTTTGAATACTTGGATGGAAAATACTCCTAACAATGCCCACTTAAAAGATTTGGGCAATGAGTTGGCTCCTTATCTCGGAATCTACAAAGCAAATTATAAAGGGAATGAAATCACATTATTTATTACAAAAGATGAAGATAAATTAATTAAATATCCTGATCAGCAATTCTACAAAGATGTCTTAACAATAAGATACATTGTAAAGAACTCTTCGGGAATAGTTCTCCAGAATACTAAAGACATGAATTTAAATGATCAAACTCGTTTCAATATTTTAAGTATGGGAACGATGCCAGAATTAGGGAAAGTTGCTTTTGGTTATGACGGAACTAATTGTGGAGTCGGCTGGGGACAGATAGACCTTAAAAAGCTGAATGACATGCAGATTTTGTGGGATTATTATCCTAATAACAGAATTATTAGTGACGTAACCTGCCCGCCTGGCACAGATACAACTGTTTATCTGCCACATACTAAAGGTCTGGTTTTTACTAAACAATAATGAAGAGATTTATGATATTTTGTGGATTGTTTGCTGTGCTTTCTTGCATATCACATCAAAACCCTCTTCAATTAAATACTTTGATAGACAACATTCCACAGGGAGCTTATGTGAAAGATTTAAACAATGATTTAATTCTTACGTATGAATTTATAAGGCAAAACTACAAGGGAAACGAAAAGAGACTGTCTTTTGAGACAGCCTCTTTCATTTATATTTTAGTGCATTGCTTCACTCAGATCTATTTTTTCTTTGCTTTTCCGCTCTCTAATAAATAGGATAAACGGAATACATATCAGGAACGCTATACCGAGATAAAGGAAAACATCCATATAAGATAAAACAGTTGCCTGTTTGGTGACGGTCATATCTAAAACCTTGTAAGCTGCATTCATGGCTGCATCAGGGGTCATTCCTTTTGCTATAAAATTAGCTTTTAAACCAGCCAATCGCTGCTGAACATCAAAGCTGTCACTGTCGAGATGAGATATTAAATTTACCCTGTATTTCTGACTGGCGTTGGCAATAAATGTCGTAATCGCTGCAATCCCGAAAGAACCACCAAGCTGTCTCATCATTCCTGTAAAAGCTGCACCCTGTCCGATTTCCTGACCTTTCAATGTGCTTAATGACAAAGATGTAATCGGAATAAACAATAAACCGAGTCCCATTCCTCGTACAATCAGCATCCAGAAAAAGGCTTCTTTACTGGTATCGGGTGTCAGAATTTTGTAACCCCAGAAACTGTAAACAAAGAATATAAACAATCCTAAGGAAACCAGAATCTGCTGTTTCGCACCTTTTGAAAGTAATCTTCCGATAATAGGCATCATAAAAGCTGTCGTTAAAGCCGCCGGAATCATTAATGCTCCTGACTGAAGTGCCGTCCAGCCCAAAATACTCTGTGTATATAAAGGAACGATAAACGTTGAACCGTATAAACCGAATCCTAAAACAAAGGACATGACGGTTCCGATCCTCAGGTTTCCGTTCTTTAAAACCCGGAGTTCCACAATTGGATATTTAAAGGTGAGCTCTCGCCAGAGGAATAATATAAATCCTAAAACAGCTGTCGTTGTAAAGGTTACAATCATTCCACTTTCAAACCAGTCTTCTTCGTGACCTCTTTCCAGAATAAACTGTAAAGAACCGACAGTTAATGCCAACAACATAATTCCAAGCCAATCGACATCTGAAGCTTTACGTTTTTCAGAGAATTTAGGGCTTTTCACAAACTGTAAAGTCATTAATGTTGCTGCAATACCAATTGGAATATTGATGTAAAAAATATACGGCCAGCTGTAATTATCAACAATATAACCTCCCAACGGCGGACCTAAAGTTGGACCAATAATTACTCCCAAACCATAAATTGCTTGCGCCATACTACGTTTTTCAACCGGATAAGATTCGGTAATAATGGTTTGTGAGGTTACGAGCAACGCTCCACCACCAATTCCCTGACAGAGTCTGAAAAATACCAGTTCCCAGATATTATCGGCATTTCCGCATAAAAATGAGAAAATCGTAAATATAATAATGGAAGCTGCAAAATAGTTTCTTCTTCCGAATTGCTGCGAAAGCCAGCTTGTCATTGGTACTACGATAACGTTACCAATCGCATATGCTGTGATTACCCAACCCACTTCAGAAAGTGTGGCACCCATGTTTCCCTTCATTTCGTTGAGGGCAACATTTACAATCGTGGAATCCACAATTTCAAGCAAAGCACAAAGAATCGCTGTAATCGTAATGATTACTCTTCGGGCTCCATATTCTACTAATGAATCTTGCATTGATTTTTTAATGTGTTTTAAAGAAGGTTGAGGTAAAGATTTAGTCTAAGAATAAAACATTTTTAAGCTTAAAATCATTGTTCCTCATCTTTAAGAATTATAAAAAGTGAATTGTCAATAATCAATCAACATCGTTGTCAATTTTACTACTTCATTTCCAATCTGTCATCAATCATTGCCATAATCCTCATCAACCATCCTGCATCTAATTCCTCAACATTCCCAATTGACTCGCCTCAGCAAACTGACAATTCACTTATATATTTTTAATAAAAAATGAATTGTCAATAACCATCAACATTGTTATCAATCTTCAGCTGCATTTCCATTCACAATTGATTTGCTTCCACAAAATTGACAATTCACTTAACTAACTTTTTCAATATTATTTTAAAGAAACTTCTGCTTTCACATTCATTCCTGTTCTTAATCTTTTTGCAATTTTCGGATCAAGATTTACAAAATCGATTTTTATAGGAAGTCTCTGTACTACTTTTACAAAGTTTCCGCTTGCATTATCCGGAGGCAAAATTGAGAATGTAGAACCTGTCGCAGGAGAGAATGAGCTTACAACTCCTTCAAATTCTGTATCAGGAAAAGCATCAATTTCTATTTTCACTTTTTGTCCTTCAACCATTTTGGCAACCTGAGTTTCTTTAAAGTTTGCAATTACCCATTTTTGATCATTTTTAACCAAGCTAAATAACTGTGCACCTGCCTGTAAAAACTGACCTTTCTGAATAGGAACTTTCCCAACAAAACCGTCTTCCGGAGCAACAATAATAGTATAAGAAAGATTTAATTTTGCGCTTTCTACATCAACTTCTCTCTGTTTTGCTACCGAACCGGCCACTGAAATCTGTTGCGAGCTTGCTTCTGTTTGTGAAGATGCAATTCCTGTCTGTTGTGCGATCTGGTTTCTTGTGTCAACTAAAACCTGTAACTGCTTATCGGCAGATTGTTTTGCCGCTAAAGCCTGTTCGTATTGCTGTTCTGTAATTGAATGATCTTTTACAAGAACTGAATATCTTTTCAAATCCTGCCCTGTTTTCCAAACGTTTACTTTTGCAGCTTCTATCTGTGCATTTGCTGTTGCTACAGCCGCTTGTGAACTGCTTATGTTTTTTGATGTTGCATTGGTAGAAGACTGCGCTGACGAAATATTGCTTTTCGCCGTTGACAAAGCTGCCTGAGCTTGCTCCAACGCCATTTTCTGATCTTTATTATCTAAAATAACCAGTGTATCGCCTTTTTTTACAAATTGATTGTCTTTCACTCTCACCTCGGCTACATATCCTGAAATTTTAGAAATCACAGGGTTCATGTTAGAAGCAATTTGAGCATCATCGGTTTCTTCGTGCACTTGCCCGTAAGAATAGGTTCTATATCCATAAATCCCGCCTACGACAATGATTACCGCTAAAATGATCGGGAAAACTAAACTTTTTTTCTTTTTTGGTTCAGTTGCTTGAGTATTGTTATTTTCCATTTTGGATATTTGTTCTTGTTTTTATTTGATTGTTAAAGTTCCTGTAGTCTGCAATAGTTTTCTGTAAGCCAGGGCTGCGTCTGCTTTCGCATTGATAACACCTACGTTTGCGGCAATCTGAGCGGCATCAGCATCCAAAAGTTCCGTCATGGTTGCCAGACCGTTATCATACTTGTTTTTTGTAATTCTATAGTTTTCATTTGCCTGAACGGCTGCTTTTTCGAAAACAGCAATTCTTTTTTTAGAATAATCTGAATTCTGATATTCTCTATTTACGTCTAGTTTAATGTTATCATTCAATAATTCATTAGTTGCAGACAACTGCATCTCTCTGGCTTTAGACTGTTTTAAAGAAGAATTTTCTTTCCAGAGATTCGACAGGTTATAAGAAACTCCCACCCCAACATTAACAGCATTATAAATTGTTAAAAATTTTGGAATATCTGCCGCTACATATCCGCCTGTAAATGCAATTGAAGGAAGGTTCTCAGCTTTTGCAGATTTCGTTCCCAACTCTGCTGCTTTTCTCTGCTGATCCAGAGCCTGTAAATCTTTACGATTTTCTCTCGCTTCATTCAGATAAAAATCAACTGGTTTTACATCATCAGATTCATCAATATAATTTTGGTCAACCTCAATTTCTGTAGTTTCAGGAAGACCAAGCAACAGATCCATATTGATATTGGCAATATTGTAGTTGTTTTTAGCTTCCAATAATTGCAATTCGATGTTTGAAGTCTGAAGGTTTGCTTTTAAACGGTCATTTCTAGCAATCACTCCGTTATTTTCAAGCTTTAGAAAAGTTTCATCTCTTTTTTGAGAAGCGGTAAGGTTTTCTTCCAAAACTTTAATAGACTGATTAGCTTTAAACAAATTGTTATAAGCCTGAGCCACATTGTATGCAATGGCAACTTTATCATTTTCGGTGCTCAATTTTGATGCTTCCACCAAATATTTCGCAGACTGAATACCATATTTTATTCTTCCACCACTGTAGATCGGAACACTCAGATTCGCCGAGCCAAACGCTACCTGATGCACTTCTGGCCCGCCAGCACCGGAAACACCCGGAAGTCTGATGTCAACATTAGGCTTTAACGGCAGATACAAATAACTTGCAGAAACTTTCAATTCCGGGAGCTGTCTGTTTTTTGCTTCCAAAAGATCGGCTGTTGCTTCTTCTATTTTGGCAGCATCTATTTTTAAACTTTTGCTGTTCTGGATTCCCAACTGCACGGCTTCGTCGAGGCTGAGCTGTTTTTTCTCCTGAGCGTGGGTGTACATCATCCCTGCAAAAAGGGAGAGTACAATAACTGAGTTATTTATTCTCTTCATAACCTAAAAGGTCTTTTAAAATATGTTTTATATGTTTGTTGAGTTCCGAATAATATTTTTCTTCAAAAGCTTCTTCGTCTTCTGTATTATTAAGAAATTCTTTATACATTTCTTTAGCATTTGACGCATAAAATAACGTTCCGCTTACGGTAGAATGTAGTAAATAAATGGGTGGATTTTTAGTGAAAATTCCTTTTTGAATTCCGCTTTCCAGAATTTTAGAATACATGGAAATAAAGCTCATTTTGGTTTCCTTCAAAAACTGGACAATCTGAGGATTTTCTGTATAAAGCTGTTCTCGCTGCATAATTCTGTAAAAGCATTTATTATGTCTTACTCTTCCTGCAAACTGATCAACAATTTTTTGAATTTTTTCCCATTCGTCAATATCTGTTCTTTCTAAAATATCTTTTGAGAAAAACTGTCCTTCCTGCATTCTATACTCGACCAGTTTCTCGTAAAGTTTTTCTTTAGAACCGAAATAATAAGAAATCATAGAAATATTTACATTGGCAGCTTTAGAGATCTCTCTGGTTGAGGTACCCTGAAAACCATTTTCTGCAAATAATTTCTCTGCTGCAAATAATATATTTTCTTCTTTTGAAATCATTTTATACTCTCGTTTTTTCAGGGAGCAAATTTACAACAGATTTCCGAAAAATCAAACGATTGATTGATTTTTAATTTAAATTTAATGATTAGTTAATTTATATATTATTAAATAACTAACAATCAGTGACTTAAACTTTATTTATAAATTAGATTAATATTATTGATGGTGTAATTATTAGAGTTTTCGAGAAAATAAATGCTAAAACTCCGACCAATTGCCAGAGTTTCTTACGAATTCTTATGAATATATCTTGAAAGTTTGATTCCTAAATCTGTCCAGACGATTTTAGGATTTCCATTTCTGGTAAGATGTAAATCTGCAGTATTGATCTCATCTAGAATACTGATGATGTTTGCCCCACTGATGAATTTTGAAAAACCTGACCAATTGAATCCATTGGCATCAATCTTTTTATATACCAATTCTTCAGACTGATAATTTTGCAACAATGCCAATCTGAAAATTTCTGAGGCATAATTGAGAAAGTTTTTCTGCTTCTCCCTGTTCCAGCCTGCAATTTCTTTTGCCCAGATAATAATATTTTTAAGAAATTCAGGTTTCTTTTTTACCATAAATGCGTCACGAACCCATTGTACAAAAAGTTTTTCAAACTCAGGATTTTTATCTTGCGAACTTAGAAATTTTACAGCATCATTGAGGTTTCCTTGTGACTGATGCACAATTTCTTTCCCTTTTTCATCTGAAACATTAAATTTATTTTTCAGAAAAACTTCCAGATCTTCATCACTTATTCTGGGAACGTCAATAAGTTGTGTTCTGGATAAAATTGTTGGTAAAATATCGTCACTGCTTTCTGCTGTTAAAAGAATAATGGTTTTTGCAGGTGGTTCTTCCAAAAATTTAAGAAACTTGTTGGATGCTGCGACATTCATTTTGTCAGCTCGCCAAACAACGAGAATTTTGGTTCCGCCTTCAAAACTTTTCAGAGCAAATTTTTGATTTTGCTCGTCTATTTCGTCTGCAGAAATAAAGAACTGTTTGTTTTCAGATTCCAAAACGGCCGTCCAGTCATCAAAACTAGCGTAGGGAAAATCTAAAATCATTTCTCTGAACTCTTCGAATTTATTTTTACTCAGTGAGTTTCTGTTATCTGTAAAAACTGGAAAGCTGAAGTGTAAATCTAAATGATTGAGATGCTCTACTTTTGAGGCAGCATGCTCGTTTTCACGTTTTAAGATCTCTTTTGCATACGCTAAAACCAGAGGCATTGTACCATAACCCTCTTTTCCTATAAAGAGCTGGGCGTGGCTTACTCTGTTTTCGGTAATGCTATCCTGCAGAAGTTTTTTAAGATTTTCTTGTCCGGCGATGTTTTCCCAATTCATGTTTCAAAGATAAGAATTTTTAAAAATGGTAGCGAGTCAAGTGTCAATTTTGCTTCGCAAGTGAATAGTTAATTTTAATGTCTTTAAAAAATTGACAGTAAAGCTAATTTTTCATTGACAATTCAAGACAAATTCTCCCTTAACAAACTTTAACCTCAGTAAATTTTTACAATTCATTAATATTTAAGATATTTGCGCATTATTTTAAAAATATAGAATGAAAAAAATTTTTGTACTATCATTCATTTCAGTTGGGTACTTCCTTAACGCGCAAAGTTTGAGCAATTCACCTTATGCAACTTATGGAATTGGTGATGTAAAATATGATAATACGATTGAAACTTCCTCAATGGGAGGGATCTCAACTGCTTTTATAAGTGATTTCAGCAGTAATTTTAACTTTGGAAACCCTGCTAATAACAGCAATTTTGAGTTAACAAGCATTAAGCTTGAAGCTACTAACGAAAACAATTATTTCAAAACCGATTATAATAATACGAAGTCTACGAAACATTCTACGTATTTATCAAATATTTCCCTAGCATTTCCTATTTCATCAAAAATAAAAATGGGATTCCTTTATCAGCCGTACAGTTCGAAGAGCTACGAAGTACTGCATAATGAAATTCAGACTGATGGTACAGTTTATGGAAATAGATTCAAAGGTAGCGGAACATTAAATACCGCTCAGTTAGCATTATCATACAAGATAAATTCGCAATTTGCTGTAGGAGCAAGAGCTAATTATTACTTTGGTAATCTTTATGATCTGAATGAATTTTCTACTTCGACCGCAGAATTAATCAATGGGTACGAAACCAAAAACAGCATAAAAAACTTCAACTTTACATTAGGTACAAGCTATCAAAGCATAGATACGCGTAATGACCACAAATTGACGATTGGTGCGACTGCGACATTTGGTAATACCAGTAACATGACTACCAATTATATTAACAGCACTTATTTTTACAGTGATGTTGACATCAAAGGTGGAGAAAAAATTATTGACCAGAAAAGTACGAGCTCAAATAACTTATTGCCCCTTCAGGCATCAGTGGGTGTAGGGTACGGTAGTGAAAATGAATGGTTTGTTTCAGGACAGATTGATTATAAAAAAGGAGAATCTATAAGCTATTTCGGTAATACTTTTGATTATCAGGATTCTTACAGAATTTCTGCCGGAGGTTGGTATTTGCCAAACTACAATAACTTTAGAAGCTATTTCTCGAGAATTGTTTACCGTTATGGTGCTTTCTATGAAAAAGGAAGCCTTGAAATTGCAGGAAACAGCATCAATAAATTTGGTATATCAGGAGGTGTAATGTTGCCTTTCAAAACCAGCAGCATCACCAGAATGAGTGGTCTTGAAATTGGTGTAGAAGTAGGAAAAAGAGGCACGCTTAAAAATAACCTGATCAATCAGAATTTTGTCAACCTAAAAGTTGGTTTCAATTTTGCTGACAGATGGTTCAGAAAACAGCTTTACAACTAAGAATGAATCTTATTTCAAATAAAAATTTAAAAAATATAGCATACCTTTTTAGTTGTGCTATATTTTTTATATTCACATCCTGCGAAGAAGACCTTACTAAACTCAATGGGGACAATGACAAGAATTTCCCATCGCAGATTATTCACAATGCAAAGATTATACAGAGAGATTCTGGTATGATTACTCTAAAAGCCACCGCTCCTATTATTGAAAAATACGAATTGATCGACAGCCCATACACCGTCGCCAAGAAAGGAATGAAAATAGAGTTTTTTGATAAAAAAAATCCTACAAAACCTGGTAACATTACTGCGAAATATGCAAAAATGTATGACTACAAAAAATTCTATGAAGCAAGAGGTGATGTGAAAATTCTTACCAGTGACGGACAAAGATTTGCGACACAAAGTGTTTTTTGGGATCAGAAAAAAAATAGAATTTACACAAGAGATACGGTTTACGCTACAATGGAAGACGGCTCTACTCTTGTACATGCCAACGGAATGACTGCGAAAGACGATTTCTCAGAATATAAATTCTTTAATAATTCCGGGGATCTCGATGTAAGCAAGACTAAAATGGCACAACCAAAACCCTAGCAATGATCGTTTATAAAGCAATAGGGTTAATGTCAGGAACCAGTCTGGATGGTTTAGATATTTGCTTTGCAAAGTTTTGGAAAGAAAATTCCTGTTGGAAATTTGAAATCATTGAAGCAGAAACCATTGCTTATTCTGAAACTTTAGAAGAACAACTTAGAAATTCTATTCATTTATCTGCGCAAGACTTATTAGCTTTACACTCAGAATATGGTTTTTATTTAGGCCAGATAACCGACAATTTCATTACAAGAAACCAGCTTTCTGCTATTGATTTGATCGCTTCTCATGGCCATACTGTTTTTCATCAGCCAAACAGAAAATTTACCCTTCAGATCGGTGACGGAAGAGCCATAAAACTACAAACTCAAATACCTGTTATTTACGATTTCCGGTCTCAGGATGTTTTATTTGGCGGAAACGGTGCACCTTTGGTTCCAATAGGTGACGAGCTTTTGTTTTCTGAGTATGATGCCTGTCTTAATTTAGGTGGATTTTCAAATATCTCTTTTAAAATTAATGACCAGAGAATTGCTTTTGATATTGCTCCTGTTAATATTGTTTTAAATAAATTAGCTCAAAACTTTGGTCAGAACTTTGATCAGAATGGAGATTTAGCCAAACAAGGAAAAATAAATGCCGAATTGCTAAATAAACTTAATTCTTTGGAATTTTATCATCAGCCACATCCAAAATCATTAGGAGTTGAATGGTGCAATGAAAATATATTTCCGCTGTTTACCGATTTAGATGCCAAAGATATTTTAGCTACTTTCACGGAACATGCAGCTGAACAGATTTCAAAAGTTTTAAATCATTATCAATTAAAAAAGATCCTTTTTACAGGCGGCGGAACTTACAATCAATACTTTATTGAAAAGATTAAAGGAAAAACTACATCAGAAATTATTATTCCCGAAAAAGAAATTATTGATTTCAAAGAAGCCTTAATTTTTGCTTTTATGGGTGTTTTAAAACTGAATAATGAAATTAATGTACTTTCTTCTGCAACCGGAAGTTCACAAAATCACAGTTCGGGAATTCTCGCTTAATTTAAATTGATTTATTTCGTAGAAATTTCGTTTTCGTCCGCTTTATTGAGTTTAAAAGGAATTTCTGATGCATTCTTATATAATTTAAGCTCAATAATATCTGAAGGAAGATTGAAGTCTTTGGCTGCCAGCGCTTCTTTCACCTTTCTGATGATCAATCCTCGCAAAATCATTGAAGCCTTACGATAATCTACAGTATAAACCCAGAAAAACACTTTCAGATTGACTGTACTGGCCGCAAGATTATCTTCAATTACATAGTTTTCGTGCTCAATATCTTTTACAATATCCTCATTTTCATCCAAAACTTTCTGGATCACCTTTTTTGCAGATTCAATATCATCTTCATAACCAATACCAACAACAAAATCAAGCCTGTAAAAGCCGTCTGCCGTATAATTTTCGACAGGTTTTGTAAGCACATCACTATTGGGAATAAAAATATCCCGTCCGTCAAAAGTTTTTATATGGCTATAACGGAAACTCAACGCTTTCACTTTTCCGAAAATATCATCAATTTTTATTGTATCATTTATGTGGAACGGGCGGTTGAACGCTAAGATAATTCCTGCAAGAAAATTTTTGCCAATATCCTGAAAAGCGAAACCCAAAATAATGGCACTTCCGCCTACCGCTGTAAGAAGTCCGGCTGCTAAACCGTCTAATCCTGCAATGCGTAATGCGAACATTATTGCCACTATGATCAATACCAGTTTTACTGCTTGCGTCAAAAACTTCGACATCAACGGATCATCAGATTGTTTTAAGAATTTTCTTCTGTAAAAATTGGTAAGTAACTGAGCGATTAAAACCCCTAAAACAACGACTAATAAAGCTAAAGCAATTCGTGGAAGAATACTGAGAAAACCTTCATAATAATTGTTGAGAGATTTCTGAATGGCTTCGGTGGAAGACTGAAGTAAGATAATCATAAGTGTTTTTTTATAAATATAAGAAATATATATTAATCTTATGATAGATGAAACTTTAGTCGTAATTAATATTATTTGTTCTTAAAAAACGAAAACAACAGAAGTGTTTTAGTTGAAAATGCGCATTAAAATTTTAAGCAAATAATTTATCTTTTCAAAGCATAAAAAAACCTCCATTTCTGAAGGTTTGCGTTTTATTTGTAAGCTTCGATCTTATCTGTCAAAGTATTAATAAAATTCTGAAGTGGTTTCTCAACCATCATCTTAATAAAAGGATTAAATTTTCCTTCAAAAAGCATTTGTACTTCAGTCTGATTTTCATTCAAAGGCTTTAAAGTTGCTGTAAGCGTAAAGTCTAAGCTTGAGCTAGCCGATTTCAAAACAGCTTTTTCATCAGTAACTTCATCTATTTTAAGTGCAATTTCAGGCATTCCCTGAAGTCCGAATTTGAAGCCGTCTTCTCTGGTTTCAAACTTTTGAAGACCATCCGGCATAAATTCTTTATAATTTTCAGGAGATTTCAGCAACTCAGATAAATCTTTAGATGATTTATTGACAATAATTTTTCGTCCTTCTAAATTCATTTTTTATTTTTGTATTTAAATTACTACAAATGTATAAAGTTTTTGTGAACGAAAAAAAATTATTGATATCTAAGAAGCCGGAAAACTTAGAGAAAGTCTTAAATTACGAAAGTTTCACAACTTTAGAAATCGCCCTTGATCTTCTACAGAATACATCTGCTTCCGAGCTTAATGTATATGGCGAGAAAATAGACGAGATTTGGGAAGAGTTTAAAAAACTTTTCAGAATCATTGAAGCAGCGGGAGGAATTGTAAACAAGCCAAATGGAGATACACTTTTCATCAGAAGATTAGGGAAATGGGATCTTCCGAAAGGTAAAATGGAAAAAGGTGAGTCGCGTGAGGAATCTGCGATAAGAGAAATTGAAGAAGAGACAAATCTTCTCAATGTACAGCTTAGAGATTTTATCAACACCACCTACCATATTTATATTGAAAGAAATGGTGACCGTGTTTTGAAACACACACATTGGTTTGAAATGTTTTTTGATGGTGAAGATACTTCAAAACCTCAGTTGGAAGAAGGAATCACAGAAGTTGCCTGGAAAAACACCACTCAGATTGAGAATGAAGTTTTTCCAAATACCTTCCAGAATATAAAATTGATTATTAAAGAATTTTGGGATACAAAATCTAAATAAAATCGATTGCTTTTTCTAACGAAATTCCACGTGAAGCTTTAAGAAGAATATTTTCTGACTTGATGTTGTTGTCTTTTAAATATTGAATTAATTGATCTGTACTTTCAAAAGCCGCAGAACTTTTGTTGACATTTTTAAAGTGTTTTCCAACAGTGATAATTTGGTCAAAGCCTAGCTCCTGAGCCAGTAAAAGAATATCCTGATGCTCTTTTTCGCTTTCGTCCCCTAATTCTAACATATCGCCTATAACGATTGTTTTTGAGCCTGTAAAAGTGGTGAAATTGTACAATGAAGCAGACATTGAGCTTGGGTTTGCATTGTAGGTATCTAAAACTAAAGTTTTATCATCTTTTTTTACAACCTGAGACCTCATATTGGTTGGAGTATACGATTCTATAGCAGTTTGAATTTTATCAAAATCTATCCCAAAATAAAGTCCTAAGCTTGCTGCTGCGCACAGATTGGTGAAATTATATTCTCCTGTAAGTTTTGATAGGGCTTTTAGATTCTGATATTGTAAACCGACAAAATTATTTTCAGAAAAAGCATCAAAATAATAGTCGGAATCTGCTTTTCCGAAAGTTATTTTTGATGCATAATCCTTAGTTTTATCAAACTGAATAGGATCATTTTCATTAATTAAAACTGTTTGATTTGCATTTTTCAGATAATCGTATAATTCAGATTTTCCTTTTATAACGCCCTCAAATCCGCCGAAACCTTCTAAATGCGCTTTTCCGAAATTGGTTATATAACCGTAATTTGGTCGTGCAATAGTACAAAGCAGTTCGATCTCTTTCTGATGATTGGCTCCCATTTCAATAACCGCCATTTCATGTTCCGGTTTAATAGATAGGATGGTTAACGGTACACCGATGTGATTATTTAAATTCCCAAAAGTATATTGCACATTAAATTTTTCCGACAACACAGCGTGAATAAGCTCTTTGGTTGTAGTTTTACCATTACTTCCGGTAAGGCCTATAATCGGAATATGTAATTGATTTCTGTGATGTACAGACAGTTCCTGCAAAAACTCTAACGTAGAAGGAACATAAAAAATATTTTTCTTTGAATTTTCAAATTCTTTATTTTCAATAACAACAGCAAGAGCACCCACTTCAATAGCCTTTTCAGCTAAGGTTGCTGCATCAAAATTATCTCCCGAAAATGCAAAGAAAATATCATTCTTCTCTATTTTTCTACTGTCAATAGCTACTTTTTTTGCATTTAAAAAGATCGGATAAAACTGTTCTATATTCATTATATTTTTTTTCAGAGGTCACGCTGCAATTGCAAAATCCACGTTGGTATTTTAGATTTTTCAGCAAAGCAATTTCACGATTCAAAAATAAAAAACCTCCCGACAATTCGGGAGGTTTTTTTTAAGTATTTTGATAAATATTATCTTCTTGTTCTAGCTTTGTCGTTTACTCTAGCATCTTGTGCAACACGGAAACCGATCCAACCATAACCAGATGCCTGATCTTTGTATCTTCTCTGTCCCGGATCCAACCAATATGCTGAATCTTGCCAAGAACCTCCTTTCACAACTCTGATGTCATTAGAAATCGCTGAAGTTCTGTCTTTAGTATCTTTTTGCATGATTACTCTACCATTTGCATCAACAACAAATTTAGTTGTTGGAGCATTATACATATTGTATGTTGAAGCAGAATCGTTTGCATTTCTATAATCTAATGAAGACTGTCTGTCACCATCTCTGTAGTTTCTGTAATCTGCGATAGTTTCTCTCTCAAACTGACCAGGTAAGTTTTTGTAAACTAATCTTCCGTCTGCTAAAGTATCGTACTTCATATTACCTTCTTCTACCATTTTGTAAGTTCCGTCACCGTTTCTTACGATAGCTTGAGGCATATTTCCTCTGTAATAGTTGAAGTCGCTACCAGATTCATCAATGATTGGCCTGTACACATCTGCAGTCCATTCTGAAACGTTTCCAAACATACCGTAAATACCGATATTGTTTGTAGGAAACTGTCTAACATCTGAAGTTTTAGCAGCACCATCATTTTTCCATCCTGCAGTACCTGAGTAATCTCCTCTACCTTGCTTGAAGTTCTCAAGGATCATCCCTCTATTTTTACCTTTGGTTCCTCTAAGAAGATCTACCTGAGGTTTTTTCTCTAAGTAATTGTTGTACTCTCTGTTTTTCTCCATTCCAAGAGCAGCAAATTCCCATTCTACTTCTGTCGGAAGTCTGAATTTGGTAACCATCGCAGCATTCGGAGCACCGTTTGCAGCCTGAATTCTTTGGTTGGTCGTTTTCATACCAGTCCTTTGATTCATTCTTTGCTGATTGATGTAACCTTGCATTTCAGGATCATTCGATTTGAATTTGTCCATATTGAAAGCTGTTCCACCTTGGTTATTAGATTCGTTGATGTACAAATCTTTTGCAATAATACCTGCCTGCATCAAAGCTTTTTCGTTTGCTCTGTCTGTCAACCATTCACAATATCTGTTTGCTTGTGTCCAAGAAACTCCTACTACCGGGTAATAATCGTAGTTCTGATCTCTGAAATAAGTTTCATTAAGATCATTTCTAGACAATTTATTATCCCATAACAAAGTATCCGGTAAAGCACCGTTGTAAATTTCTTTATAACTAGGATCACTTGGAGGGAATACATACTTCAACCATGTAAGGTATTCGCGGTATTCGTAGTTAGTAATCTCAGTTTCACCGATAAAGAACGAACTCACCTGCATTCTGCGAGGCGTGTTATTCCAATCGTGCATTACATCATCTTTCACTAATCCCATTGTAAAAGTTCCTCCTTCAACATATACCATTCCCGGCCAACCTTTTTGCTTCTGTTGCTTTCCTGCAAAAAACCAACCCTGTTTTTCGTTTGGTTTCCAACCTGTCTTGCTGACAAATTTTTTGGTACCCCCGCCTCCGGAAGTTCCTGAACCACCACAGCTGGTTAATGCAAGTGTAGAACTCAATGCTATTAATGAAAACAACTTTAGTTTTTTCATAGTCGATATAAATATTATTCAAAGTACAAAGAAAAAATAAATTATTCAATAAATCAAATAAAGATTTGATTTTTTTGAAAATTCTTAACAAATTAATTTTATGGTATCACATATTAATTACAAAATTTTCATTTATTTTGTAATTTAGAAATTTCAAACATAAACATGAGACTAAAAATCGCTCTCTTACTTATAATTGCTTTTGTATCAACCTCTTGGGCTCAAAGAGTACCCATTAATTGGGAAGGTGCCAAAATTCAGGATTATGGTGATACAAAAAAGAATCTTCCCAATTTTACAAACGAAGGTTTTTCGTATAGCCAAAATAATATTTTTATCGTTAATAAGCAAAAAGCAGGCGAAAAACAGCTTCGTGTTTCTAATCTTATTTGGGAATCTGTATCTGCTAAAGATTTATTTGAACTGAATAAAGATCTTATTCAGGATTTTGATATTTCAGACATCGACTATTATTATTTGGATGGAGAAAGGTATGCAAGTGTAAAGGTTGGGTTATTTAAAAATAATAAAGGCAAAATCCTTAGATTATCATCTTTTGATATTTCAGAAAGCAATTCTTCTGCACCTTTAGTCGCCAGTAAGGTGGGAACAACTCAAAATCCTTTATCAAGTGGCGGTTTTTATAAAATTAAAGTTGATAAATCGGGCGTTTTCAAAATAACCACTCAGTTTTTGAAAGACAATGGAATGAACCCGGCTAATATAAATCCTAAAAATTTCAGAATCTACGGAAATGGAGGGATAATGCTTCCGGAATTTAATCAGGATGCAAAATATAGCGCTTTACAGGAAAATGCCATTCAGGTGGTTGGTGAAGATGATAATGTATGGAATGATGGCGATTATGCTCTTTTCTACGCTCAGGGACCAAATGGATATAATCTCTACAACACGACAAACGGAAACGGATTTAAGAGAGCTGAAACAAGACTGAATGACAGAAGTGAAAATGTAAAAAACATCTATGAAGACTTTTCTTATTACTATATTAATTTTGATAAAGGTGCCGGAAAAAGGGTGCAGAATGTTGATCTGAATCTTCCTGCAACACCGCTTATCTCAAGATTTGACAACTACCAGGTTATTAATAATGATCAGAAAAATTTATTAAAAGTAGGTAGAATCTGGGTAGAAGATCAAGGTTTTACCACCGATAAAGCAGTTACATTCAATTTAGCATCGCCTATTCAGGGAACTGATGTTATACGCTACAGAACTCAGGTTGTAGGCTGGAGATCACAGCAAAACAGTATTACGTTTAATATCAATAGTCAAAATCCTTTACCGAAAATAGTACCGCCAAATGATCAGGATTACGCCTATGATTTTTTTCCAATAACTTACAGCGGCACAATATCTAATCTATCTGGTAATCAACTTACAATTAATTATCTGCCCAATATTTCAACCAATCCGAATGGAACTTTTTATCTGGATTATGCAGAAGTACAATACAAAGATGATTTGAAATTTAATGGAACTCAGATGAGTTTCAGAGATTTTTCTTTAGCAAGCGGAACCAATACCAATTACGGTTTCAGTATTTCAAATACCGGAAATCTGGAGCAGGTTTGGGATGTAACTGATATTACTAATGCCAACAGAAGAGTAAATAAGGCGGCGGGAACTGGAAATTTCAATTTCGGATATGCTACTTCCGATCCTAATTTTAACAACGAATTTGTTGCTTTCAGAGCTGATGCAGCTTTTTCACCTCAGTTTGTCGGAAGAATAAATAATCAAAACCTTTCTGCATTACAAAATGTAGACTATTTAATTATTACCACGCCTCAAATGATGGCACAGGCACAGAGAATCGCCAATTATCATCAGACAAAAAATAATTTTAGCGTTCAGATTGTAGACACAGATAAAATTTATAATGAATTTGGGAGTGGAAGCAGAGATCTTACCGCAATAAGAGATTTTGTAACTAAACTCAATACGCCACTTGGAAGTCTAAAGTATGTATTTCTTTTAGGAGACACTTCTTACGACTACAAAAACAGGATTTCAGGGAACTCAAATATTGTTTCAAGTTATCATAGCGAATGGTCTTCCGATTTTGTGAGTTCATTTGTCACAGATGATTATATTGTGATGACAAAGCCGCAAACTGCCAGAGAAATAACAAATAACCTTCCGGATTTACCTGTAGGGAGAATTCCGGCAGCCAATCCTACCGAGGCAGCCAATATGGTTGATAAAACTTTAGCATATTACAATTCACTTCCAGGGCAATCATCGCCTTTCGGAGAATGGAGAATGAAGTTAGATTTCGTAGTGGATGATGATGGACAAGGCGGAGGTCCTTTTCACAATGTGATGAACAACACTCTTGTAAACACATTTGAAATTCCATTGACAAATACTTTGAAAGAATACAATGTAAGAAAACTTTATCTAGATGCATTTCAGGCACAAAGTACGGCAGGAGGCCAGAGATATCCTCAGGTAAATCAGGCAATATCCAATGACATAGGCAACAGTCTTTATTTATTCTATTTCGGGCATGGAGGTATTAATGGATGGGCTCAGGAAAGAGTTTTAACAACAGATGAAATTCAGAACTCAAATAATTTCTCCAATGTTTACAGCCGTTTTCCATTTGTATCGACTATTACTTGTGAATTTACACTTTGGGATGAGCCTTCTACTTTTTCGGCAGGAGAACAGTTTATTAAATTAAAACAGGGTGGTCCTGCTGCAATGATTACATCGAGTCGAGCAGTTGGTGTCGGTTACGGAAGAGATTTCACAGATCTTTATACAAAAGAAATGTTCAAAATGACCAATGATGATTTTAATACAGTCGGAAATGCTCATTTAAATGCTAAAAAATTAAGACCTGGAGACAGCAATCACTTAAAGGTAAATGTCTTGGGAGATCCTGCAATGAAATTGAGCAGACCACAAAGACTATTGGCAATAGATGCTATAGAAACTCCTGTACCAGGATTGATAAGAGGTTTGGATTTTGTAAAAGTGAAAGGTCATATTAATAATCCAAACGGAACCGTAAATACAACATTTAACGGAAGAGTGGTTATTAATATTTTTGATAAAAAATTAAATAAAACAACATTAAATAATGATGGAGATTTAACTCCTGTTTTAAGCTATAAAGAAGAAGGAAGTGCTATTGTAAAAGCTTCGGGAACCGCAGTAAGCGGAGTTTTCACTGTAGAATTTTATGTTCCGAAAGATATCAATTACGCTGTGGGAGAAGGTAGAATCTTGGGATACGCAGATAACAAATCAATTGATGTATTTGATAACCAGTTTGTACAGGTAGGAGATATTAATCCTAATGGACTTAATGATAATGAGCCTCCAAAAATAAAACTGTACATGAATAACACCAATTTTGCAAATGGTGGTATTACAGATCAGAACCCGATGCTTTTGGCTTGTTTGAATGACGATACGGGAATAAACTCTACCGGTTCTGGTGTAGGCCATGATATTACAGTATATCTTGACGGGCAAATTATCAACACCGTGGTTTTAAATGATTTCTTTGCTTCAGGAGAAGGAAACGGATGTATTAATCCTGCCTTAGCAGACTACCAAAAAGGAAATGTAACCTACCCTTTCAGAAACTTAGCGATTGGTCAGCATCAATTAACATTTAAAGTTTGGGACATCAACAATAATTCGACAACTGAAACGTTAAACTTTGAAGTTAAAGACGAAGCCGATCAACATTTGATCATCAACAGACCGTTGAACTGGCCAAATCCTTTCACCAATAAAACATACGTGCAGTTTGAGCACAATTGTGATGATATTTTAGATGTAAATGTTCAAATCTATACGATTACAGGAAAACTGGTGAGAACTTTAACAAATGTTGTTGTTGCAGAACCGTTCCTACAGGGCTTTAGAACGCCACGTCAGGCAATAGAATGGGACGGAAAAGACGATTTTGGTGACACTGTAGCAAAAGGTACGTATATTTTTAAGATATTTGCAAAAAGTCAAAATCAAGAAAAATGCAAAGGAAGTGCTACAGCTGTAGAAAAAATGGTACTTTTGAAGTAAATAAATAATTAATCAACAATATCAATAAAAAACTGATAATATATAAAAGACAACATATGAATTTAACTACTAAACTGCTTTTAGGGATTGGTTTGAGTGCTGGTTTTTTAAGCTACGCGCAAGATTTGAGTCAGGTAAGACCTGTATTAACCGGAGCTCCATTTCTTAGAATTGCACCAGATGCACGATCAGGAGGTATGGGAGATCAGGGTGTGGCAACTTCACCTGATGCATTCTCACAATTCTGGAATGCGGCAAAATATCCTTTTAGCAGAACAAGTTCTTCTGTAGGTTTGAACTACACACCATATATGGGGAAATTAACCAATGATGTGTTTTTATTGTACGGTGCTTTCCACAAATTTTTAGGTCAGGAAGAAAGATCTACTATTTCTGCAAGTATCTATTACTTCAATATGGGAGAAGTAGAACTTACCGAGCTTGGTGTAGATAACACAGTAACATCTAATGGAGTTTCAAAACCAAACGAAATGTCGATTGACGTTGCCTATGGTTTGAAATTATCAGATTCTTACTCAATGGCAGTTACAGGTAGATTCATTCGTTCAGACTTATCTGGAGGTTTCAACACCGACACTACACTGAAACCCGCAAATACTTTTGCTGTAGACGTTTCAGGTTACTATACATCTCCGAGATTCTCTAGCTTTGGAAATTACGAAGGTAAAGTGAATGCAGGTTTTGCAGTAACAAACTTAGGTCCGAAATTAGACTATACAGGTGATGAGGCTTCAAGATCTTATCTTCCGACAATGGCTAGATTAGGTGTTGGTTACGATATGTATCTTGACGAAATGAACAGAGTAGGTATTTCTGTGGAAGGATCTAAAATCTTGGTTCCGGGATCAGAGTTTGTAGGTACAGACCCTAATACAAGACAGCCAATTTATCAGGTTCCTAACGTTGGTGTAATGGCAGGTATCGGAAAATCTTTCAAAAATACCAATTCAATCATGTATAGTGGTGCATTAGAATATTCTTATGACAATGCATTTGCTGTAAGAGGAGGTTATTTCCACGAAAGTGAAGAGCAGGGAGCAAGACAGTTTGCAACTGCAGGTATTGGTTTAAAATACCGTTCTTTCGGTCTTGATGTATCTTATTTGATCAATATGTCTAAAATTAATACAGCATTAGACAACACGATTCGTTTCGGTTTAACTTGGAACATCGGTGATGAAACTTCAAATGTAGATTATTAAAAAACATACTATAAAAAGTTTTGAAAAGTCTCATTTTTATGAGGCTTTTTTTGTTTTAGTATTTTGATGTCATTTTCAAGTGCATTTGATAAAATATTTAAATAAAAATTCACAATTCACGTACGAAGTAAAACTGACAATTCACATTTAACCCTTATTTTTGTAAAATGAACTATTCTGCGGAGCTTAAAAAAATCGTTACCAGCCAATATGTATATTCTTCGATACGAATTACATTGGCGACGGTGATTCCGTGTTTAGTTCTCTCTTATTTTGGTCTGCTCAAAGAATACTTTCTTTTCCCTTTAGGAACCAGCTTTGTGGCATTGACTGACCAACCGGGACCATTTATCAGACGTAGAAATTCATTGACATTTGCTATTTTCTGCTTTGTCGTTGTTGCATCAATTGCGAGTTTAGTGAAAGGCATTATTCCACTTGTCCTTCTGGAAGTCATTGTTTTCGGAATGTTTTTCTCGTTAATCGGAGTTTACGGACAAAGATTAGCGGCCGTAGGCTCGTTAGCCTTAGTCGTTTTAGCCATTTTTATCGACGGTCATTTAACAGGAGCCAATATTCTTAAAAGCTTACTTATTTTCGCAGCCGGATGCATCTGGTTTTTGTTGATTTTCCTTATCGTTACAACGATTCAGCCTTATAAACTGGCAAGTCAGATGATCGGTGAAAATTACCTTCAGCTTGCTGAATTCCTTAAAATAAAAGCAAATTATTACCAGAAAAATCCTGATTTCGACAAGTTAAGTTTACAAATAATTGCCAAACAGATCGGCATAAAAAATCTTCAGGAGGAAACACGGGAAACCGTTTTTAAAACAAGAACCATCGTTAACGAATCTACAACAATCAGCAGATTATTGATGCTGATGTTCCTGAATTCTATGGATCTTCACGAAAAGCTGATGACCTCTGAAAGCGATTACAAAAAGCTGCAGGAAAGTTTTAAAGACACTACAATCCTTGTAAAAATACACGATTATCTGAATATTCTTTCAGAAGAAATTGCCAACATTGGTATCTCTTTACAAAGCAGCGCCCGCGCAAAACCTATTTCCGATCTGGAAGTACATTTTCATGAGCTTAATGTACATTACTACGAATTGCGAAATAAAGAAATGACGCCCGAGAATCTGGAAAACTTCATGATTCTACGCCAGATTATGATGCGTATCAATGAAATTACCAAAGAGATCAATGAGATTTATAAAGTTTTTTCACAGAACGTAAAGCTGGCGAAAAGTCTTTCTACAGGTTTAGATTTAAAGAAATTTATGCCTAAAGAAGAGAAAATTAATTTTAAGGTTTTAAAAAGCAATATTTCTCTTACCTCATCCCATTTCAGGCATGCAATAAGAATTACCATCGCTCTCTTAATCGGTTATCTGGTTTCTCTGCTGCCATTCCTGGTGATTGGGCATACCTATTGGATTTTAATCACCATTGTTGCAATCTTAAAACCAGCCTACTCTATTACCAAACAGAGAAATTTACTGCGTTTTTACGGCACCGTTGCCGGAGCAGTGATTGCGTATGGTTTATTGCATTTCATTCATATTAATGCTGTGCTTTTCGGTATTCTTTTAATTAGTATGATTTTGTGTTTCAGTTTATTAAAAGGTAAATATTTCTGGGCAGTTTTATTTATGACGATTTATGTTTTTATGAGTTTTAATTTCTTAAATCCGGGAAACGTAAATGTCATTTTTAAAGATAGAATTGTAGACACTTTTATCGCAGGAATTATTGCATTTTTGGTTTCATACATTGTACTTCCGGTTTGGGAACATACACAGAATTTAGATTTAATGAAAAAATCTGCAGAATCTAATCTTACGTATTTTCACAGCGTGATGTCTAAGTTTCTGAACGAAAATTTCGATGTAGAAAACTATAAAGTTAAACGTAAAAACGCGATCATTTCATTAGCCAATCTTTCAGATAATTTCCAGAGAATGATTTCTGATCCAAAAAATCAGCAGAAAAAACTGGAAGTTGTGCATCAGTTTGTAGCAACATCACATCTTATTACAGCTTATACCGCTTCGTTGTCACAATATGCCAAAAGTAATCAGCAATACCCCGAAATAGATTCTGAAAGCTGGAGTAAAAAGATAGAATCAGAAATGAATCAGGTATCGGCAATACTTAATGGAGATAAAATTTCAGAAACATTAAGAATGGACAGTCGTCTTGAACCTGAAGAATCGTCAATCGAAGATATGCTTCACAAAAGAAAAACCGAACTTCTGGAAAATGAGCATTACGACATACGAGATCCTAATAAAATCTCTCACTTAACGGAATTGAAGAACATTCATGATGTTTTAGAACTGATTTATGATGTTGCTAAAGAACAGCGAAAAGTAATCGAGAAGTACAGAAACGAAGAGAAGACTACTCTTCCACAATCGTAAAGCAGTATTCATCAAAAAACTCTACTCTTGCCTTGAGTTCATCTGAGATCTGATCGTCATGAACTCTGCACTTGATGTGGTGCAGATATTTTAATTCAAAAGGTCTTACTTCATAATGCTTTTTCAGCGACCAGTGCTTAGAATGATGAATCTTGTACATACTTTCCTTCACGCTCCAGATAATGGTATAAAAAACAACTTCTGTATCAAAAGGGATAAACCCTCTTTCATTTTCGTAAGTGAATTTGTCGATTACTCTTAAAATTTTAGGATTAAATTTTTCAATATCAATTCCTATTTTATTTTTAGAAATGGCAATTGCTGCAAAAGGATAAGAGTGGGTGATAGAAATTTCGGCATCTTTAGGAGATAAAAACGGCTCTCTTTCTTTGTACAGAATTTTCGAATTCGGTTTTAAGCTTTTCAAAAGTTTTCTGACCATTAAAACCTCCAACAATTTTTTAGGATGATAATCTTTTACTTTTTCGGCATTTTCGGGCTCTAAAAGTTCATCAATATTAAGTTCCTCATTCTCATCATATTTCCAGACTAGAATAGTTGCAGTATCATCAGAAAAATCTCGGTAAAGAGGCATGGGTTTGTTTATTGGGTAAAATTAGTGAAAAAATTTTGGTTGGAAGATTGAAGTTGGTTGCGGGAAGTTTTTATTATTAACCGCTTTTTTGTTTTTTAAACGCAAAGATTTATTAACTTTTATGTTGAATTTAAGGAGCAAAGAATTGCAACAAGTTGCTTATGAAGCATGAAAATAAAAGAGCGCTTCATCAAATCAACTTTGTTGATTATTCTTTGCTCCCTAAATAATACAGTCTGCAAAATAAATCTTTGCGTTTAAACAGAATTTACAAGACTCACTCATAGTTTGTCATGCTGAAAGCATTTAGACAATGTTTAAACGCATAATGTTGAGATGCTTCCAGAATGACAAATTGACCGCAGGAATTTAGATTAAAATTTAGAACAAAAAAAATTCACTTAAATCCTAAGACCTAAGTGAATTTTAATATTATTTAAAAGCTAAAAACTTAAAGCGTAAAGATGTAAAACATCCAACACCCAGCTTCCATCATCCTACTTACTCTGGTGATTCTGATCGTTTCTATGCTCCATAATTTCAAGATTTTCATCTACAAAATAAGCGCTTCCGAAACCGTTTACATAAGAACCTTTTGTTGGATGAAGACCGATTAAGATAAAATCTTTCATTTCAGAAATTACGTCTACCACTTTTCCGTGAGTTTCTTTTAATTGAGCAACTACAGTATTCCAGGTTTCAGAATCTCTTTCAACCTGAGAAGTAGAAGCTTCAATCGTTAATCTTTCTCTTGCATAAATTTGCTTTGTAGCAGACTCATCTTCGATAAACATAATAGAAGTTTTTCTTCCGTCTGCAAGATTTTTGGTATGTTTTGCCATGAAAGAAACTAAAATATAAAAAGTATTTTCTACCTGTACAAAAGGAGCATAGCTAGAATTAGGCGTTCCTTCAGCATCTACTGTTGCCAAAATGATACTTTTAGTTGTTTCTACCAGTTCTTTTACTTTAGGTGCAAGAGGTTTTGCCTGTCTTTGCGCTTCTTCCTGAGTATTTGTATGATTCATAATAGAGATTTATTTTATGCAAAAATACACTATTTAGATTTAAAATAAATAAAATTAACGTTGTATTATCTCATAAAAAGTAAGTTCAAAGCTTGTTTTTGTATCTAAATAATATGTTGTAATTTTGCATTTTATAATTAGAAATTAAATTATTCATAAGATATGAGTACAACAACACAATACGTTCCTTATAAAGTTAAGGACATTTCCTTAGCAGAATGGGGAAGAAAAGAAATTACCCTTGCAGAAGCAGAAATGCCAGGTTTGATGTCAATCCGTGAAGAATACGGACCATCTCAACCATTAAAAGGAGCAAGAATCGCAGGATGTCTTCACATGACAATCCAGACTGCAGTTTTAATCGAAACTTTGGTTGCTCTGGGTGCTGAAGTTACTTGGTCTTCTTGTAACATTTTCTCTACACAAGATCACGCTGCTGCTGCAATCGCTGCTGCAGGAATTCCTGTGTATGCTTGGAAAGGTCTTAACGAAGAAGATTTCGACTGGTGTATCGAGCAGACTTTATTCTTCGGTGAAGACAGAAAACCATTAAACATGATTTTGGATGATGGTGGAGATTTAACAAACATGGTTTTTGATAAATACCCTGAATTCACAAAAGATATCAAAGGACTTTCTGAGGAAACTACAACAGGAGTTCACAGATTGTACGAAAGAATGAAAAACGGAACTTTGGTAATGCCTGCAATCAACGTAAACGATTCAGTTACTAAGTCAAAATTCGACAACAAATACGGATGTAAAGAATCTGCAGTAGATGCTGTAAGAAGAGCGACAGACCTTATGTTAGCTGGAAAAAGAGTGGTAGTTTGCGGATACGGAGACGTAGGTAAAGGTACTGCAGCTTCTTTCAGAGGAGCAGGATCTATCGTTACTGTTACTGAGATCGACCCAATCTGTGCACTTCAGGCTGCAATGGATGGTTACGAAGTAAAAAGATTAGACACTGTTGTGGATAACGCAGATATCGTAATCACGACTACAGGTAACTTTAACATCGTAAGAAAAGAACATTTCTTAAAATTAAAAGATAAAGCGATCGTTTGTAACATCGGTCATTTCGATAACGAAATCGATATGGCTTGGCTAAACGAAAATTACGGTCACACAAAATCTGAAGTAAAACCTCAGGTTGACATCTATACAATCGAAGGCAAAGAAGTAATTATTCTTGCTGAAGGTAGATTGGTAAACCTTGGTTGCGCAACAGGTCACCCGAGTTTTGTAATGTCTAACTCTTTCTCTAACCAGACTTTGGCTCAGATCGAACTTTGGACTAATTCTGAAGCTTACGGAAATGAAGTATATATGCTTCCGAAGCATTTGGATGAGAAAGTAGCGGCTCTTCACCTTAAAAAATTAAGCGTTGAGCTAGAAACTCTTTCTACTGAACAAGCTGAATACATCGGTGTAGATGTGAAAGGGCCATTCAAGCCTGAGTATTACAGATACTAAGATATTGCGATGTTTGCTTGTCGAAGCATTTCAACTAAAAATAAATCCCATTATTCAAAATAATGGGATTTTTTCTTTCAATATTTTAAAACTCATTTAGGAATTGCTATTTTTGACAAATTAAAATTTGAAAATGAAAAAGTATTTATTCCTTAGTTTAATGAGCTCTGTAGTATTTTTTAACAGCTGCAACAGCACTGATGAATATGAGCTGATCACTGATCCTGTTCAACAAAGAATATTGTTGAGTAAAGTGACAACGGTTTACTATGACAATCCCGCAAATCCTCAAACTACGGTATCAACTTTAGAATATAATAATCAAGGAGATTTATCAAAAATAATATCTGAAGGAAGAACTTCAATTTTCGAGTATGATACAAATGGAAAACCTTCAAAAATAAATTACTATAATTCTGCGGGAACTTTAGAATATTATTTACTGTATACTTATTCTAACAACGAACTCCAGAATACTAAAGCAATCTACAGCAATCCCGACTTCAATAGAACCATCACTTATACTTATGATAACGGCAAGGTGGTTACTTCCACTCAATGCCAATCTGCAAACTGTAGCAATCCTAGCCTCTCTTCATACACTTATAATGGGGATAATATCACTGTAGAGACATCAGAAATCGGAGGCACTTTTCCTTCATCCACTAAACATGAATATTTATATGATAATCAACTCAATCCATTAACTTTTACCAATAAATATTTCAGAATAATGATGGGAGGCGCGTATGCGTTGAGCAAAAACAATTACGCTTCAGAGAGAATCAGCTTTAAAGACAGCGCAGGAAATTGGGTTCAGAATCAAAACATTATATACGAAATTCAGTACAATAGTGCACAATTACCTGTTCAGGTCATCGGAAAAGCAGCAAATGGAAGCAATTATGTAAAATATAATTACGAATATATTCTTCAATAATAAATAATCAAAACTTTCCTTTTTGGAGAGTTTTTGTTTTTTTAGGAGCAATTTCCGCTATCCGTTGTATCTTTTTTTCCCAAAGCTAAACCTCATAGATTCTGGAAACCTATGAGGTTTCTCCATTCGTAAAAAAAGGATGTCTCTCCTATTCGGCTATTATTTAACAACAGATTTCAATAAATTTCAATATCCTATGAAATAACGGTAAGCATTAACTTAAAAAATAATATATTTGAATGAAAAATAAACAAAAAAATAACAAGTAATGAAAAAACAAGGAGTTTCAAATGCATTCGTAGCCGCATCTTGGGTGGCGCTCGCTGCAGGAATGATAGGATTTATTGTAGGGCTCGCAAGAGCTGAAATGCAGCTTAACGAAAAAGGATATTACTTTACCATACTGCTTTACGGTTTGTTTGCGGTAGTTTCTCTACAGAAAGCTGTTCGTGACCGACTAGAAAACATCAAAGTAACCGATATCTATTACGGAATTTGCTGGTTTGCCACATTATCATCAATTGTTTTACTGGCAATTGGTCTTTGGAATGCGACCATTCTTCCTAGTGAAAAAGGTTTTTATGGTTTTGCATTTTTACTGGCTTTATTCGGTGCAATCGCTGTCCAGAAAAATACCCGAGACAATATGACTCAGGAATAAATAACTCACACTCACCAAAATTTGGTGAGTTTTTTTATTTTACATATATTTATTTCACAAAATACTGATATGTTTAAAAAACTTTTACCATTTATTTTATTACTCACTTTTCATTTCCTGCAATCGCAGAACGAATTTATTACCATTTGGAAACCTCCTACCGCGCCTAATATGGATTTCACCGTTGTAGCACCCTACCAGGTTGGAGCCAATCAGATATGGTTTCCCGGCGTAGGACAAAATTATACGATCAGTTGGGAAGAAGTAGGTTACCCGCAACACAACGGTACAATGCCTAATGTAACTTCTACTACTCAGATTTTAATTGACTTCGGAACAGCTTTAAATCCTTTACCGAATGATGTAAAATACAGAGTAAAAGTTAGCAATGACAATGGCAGCTTCAACCAGATAAAGTTTGGATTGATGTATCCCAGTACAGCTTCATACCAATTTCCGATGTTCCAAAATCTTGGGAGTATTGAAAGAATACTTGAAGTAGAGCAATGGGGAAATATTCAGTGGACATCAATGTACAGTGCATTTGCAAATTGTGAACACTTAAAAATCACAGCAACAGATTTACCCAATTTTAATAATGTTACAGATGTCTCTTATATGTTTTATAAAATTCCTAATCTCGTTGCACATGCATCAATGGGAAATTGGAACATGTCAACAATTAAAAATTTTCAGGCAATGTTTGGTGGCTCATCGGGCGATCTAATTACTGATACATTTAATGCACCTATATATTCTTGGAATATCTCTTCCGCAGAAAACCTCAGCCATATGTTTGAGGGAAGATTCGCATTTAACCAGAATATCAATAATTGGAATACCACCAATGTTAAAAACATGAGCTATATGTTTGCCGGCTGTGAGGCTTTTAACCAACCTCTAAATAACTGGAATACTTCTAACGTTACAAACATGTCGAATATGTTTCAGAGTAGTAATTTTAATCAACCAATTAACAGCTGGAATACATCTAAAGTAACAGATATTTCCGGTATGTTTCATGATGCAGATTATTTTAACCAACCCCTTGTTTCCTGGAACACCAATAAACTTGAAAATATGAACAGTGCATTTGTGGGAGCAGACAGTTTTGATCAAAGCCTCGGAAGCTGGGATTTAAGCTCGCTTACGAATGCGACTCTTGCTATTAGCGGAACGGCAATGAGCTGCATTAATTACAGCAACACTCTTACAGGATGGGCACTAAACCCCAATACAGCCAACAATATTTCGTTGGGTCCGTTGCTTATGCTTTCCTATTCTCCAGATGTCATTACAGACAGAAATACACTAATCAGTAAAGGCTGGCAAATTTTCGGAGACACCTTAGGAACCTGCGTAACAAAAGAAGGTCTTGGAACTTCAGAAACAGTTTCTTTAAAATCTTCTGTTTATCCAAATCCTGCACATCACATTATTTATTTAAAAAATATGTCTGCTGCAACAAACTTTATCATAACAGATCTCAGTAGTAGAATAATGATGAAAGATATAGTAAAAGAAGATTTTATCAATATTCAAAACCTTACTTCTGGAACTTACATTTTACAAATCATTACAAAAGAAAAAACAGAATCTTTCAAATTCATCAAAAAATAAGAAAAGCCTCACAGAAATGTGGGGCTTTTCTATTTATAAAAAAGAATTAATCAATTTTCACGGAATCAAAAACTCACAATTGACAATTCATTATTCACTCTTAATTATCATATTGGTTAGGATGCTTTGCTTTAATATCATCCACGGTACCCAAAACCTTATCTTTCAAAGTATCTTGGTAAACCTGTAGTTTTTCTGCAATATTTTCGTTTCCGCTTCCTAAAATTTTGGCAGCTAAAATCCCGGCATTCAGTGCACCGTTTAATGCAACGGTTGCCACGGGAATTCCACCAGGCATTTGTAAAATAGACAAAACAGAATCCCAGCCATCAATAGAATTGCTGGAAAGTATAGGAACTCCGATTACCGGTAAAGTAGTACAGCTTGCAACCATTCCTGGAAGGTGAGCAGCTCCGCCTGCTCCGGCAATAATGACCTTCAACCCTCTTTCTTTTGCAGTTTTTGCATAATCAAACATTCTTTCTGGAGTTCTGTGAGCCGAAACCACCGTCAGTTCGTAAGGAATGTCTAAACTTTTCAAAAAATTAGCCGCTAATTCCATAATCGGTAAGTCACTCTGACTTCCCATAATAATTCCTACCATTTTTTCAATTTTATTAGATTTCAAAGATAAGGATTTTAAAAAATTGAATGTGAATTCTGTCATTTGTAATTTTATTTATTCTGCGGGTTAAAGCTAAAAAATAACTTTTTGAGCATTAAAAGAGCGGGAATTTCCGGCTCATAATTTTTATATTTGCATACGAATCACATTTTAATTTTGAAAAATTACAAACTTACTTTAGCCATTCTCACTGTAGCCGTTGTTTGGGGAACTACTTTTTTATCTATTCGTGTGGCTGTAGAGACCATTCCTGCGTGGTTTGTAGCAGGAATCCGCCAGTTTTTAGCCGCAATTATAATGATGGTGATTCTTTTTTACAGAAAAGAATTCAAATGGATTGGTTGGAAAAACCTCGGCTACCAAATTGTTTTTTCAACCTTAATGCTTGTTATTGCCAACGGAATGACCACGGTTGCTGAGGAAACCGTCACCAGCAGTCTGGCTTCATTAGTGAGTGCCTGCTCACCCATCGTTGTATTTCTAGGAAGTGTGGCGATCGGATTACAGAAATTTAGTTTTCGCGCTTTAGTAGGGATAATATTGTGCTTCAGTGGTATTCTTTTTATATTTTGGGATGGATTGAATGATTTGTCAAATCCTGATTATCTGGTAGGTGTCATCTTTCTTTTTATTGCAATTTTAGGATGGGCATCGGGAACTATTTTCACAAAAAAACTGAATATTCAGAGTAAAAACATAACCCTTAATCTTTTTTATCAATTTCTTTTTGCTGGAATAGTACAGCTATGTTTTGCATTTCTATTTTCAGACTCCTATCAATTTGAAAACTGGAGTTTAAAAAGTATTTCTGCAATGCTTTATTTATCTATTTTCGGTTCTGTGGCTGCTTTTTTTGCTTTTCATTATGCGTTAACAAGAGTATCTCCGGTACAGGTTTCAATTTTAGCTTATATCAATACGATAATTTCCATTTTCTTAAGCTGGCTGATTTTGGATGAAACTATTTCTGCTAAATTTATCATCGCAGCGATCTTGATTATTGTCGGGGTTTTTATCATTAATTATAATAAGGAGCTTTTTAAGAGGAAGAAAATAGAAATTGAATAATGAGAAAATATCTACCATTTTTAAGCAAAGATTTAATTATAAAACCTAAAACACAAAAGTTTATTAACTAATATTGTATTTTACATTTAGTATGAAAAAAACAATCATCATCTCCATATCAGTAATCGCTCTAATCATTTTATCAATTACCATTTATTGGAATCTTCCTATTGAAATCACCAGAAAATCTGATATTAAATCGGGAAACCAAATCATCGAGAATATTGAAAATTACCGAAAAAACAGTTACAAACTTCCTGAAGTTAACGATTGGCAAACATTAGAGAAGTTGGGATTACAAAAAGATAATCCTGAAAAACCGGTTTACAACAAAGATGAGACAGGAAATTACGAACTGGTCTATGATGACGGTTTAGGCGGTCCTTATTTATTATGGAATTCAACAGAAAAAAAGTGGACAATTGATCAGCCAAAAATCAAATAAAAAAAGACTGCCCAAAAGCAGTCTTTCTCAATATATTTCAAACGTTAAGCAATCACTCTTACCATCGCTTTTACCTGTATCAGTTTCTCCATCAACTCTTCTCTGGATTCTGCCAAAACATTGATGTGTCCCATTTTTCTTCCAGGCTTGGTTTCTGTTTTTCCGTAAAGATGAATGTAGGTTTCGGAAAGTTTTAAAACGTCTTCCATTCCTTCATAAATTACTTTTCCGGAAAAGCCTTCTGCTCCAACCAAGTTCAGCATTCCGCTGTAAATAACGGCATCTGTATCGGCCAAAGGAAGATTTTTCACCACACGATACATTTGTTCGAATTGCGAATTGGCATTTCCTTCCTGACTTTGATGTCCAGAATTGTGAAGTCTCGGCGCGGTTTCATTGACCCAGACTTTTCCTTCCTTATCTAAAAACAATTCAATTGCAAAAAGTCCCGGAGAATTTACGGCATTCAGGAATTTCTCAGTAATTGAATCGATTTGATCTTCAATTTCTTCACTCAAAAAAACCGGACAAATATTAAAACCAAGCAAATTCAACTTAGGATCTGCAACCATTTCCGTCACAGGAAAAGTCTGAGTTTCTCCGTTTTCGTTTTTGGCAACAATTACCGAAAGTTCTTTGTCGATATCAACCAGTTTTTCAAGAACAGAATCCTGTATCCAAAGATTTTTCATGTCTTCATTGGTACGAATAACCTGAACTCCTTTTCCGTCGTACCCGCCTGTATTCATTTTCTGTACAAAAGGAAGTGGTATTTTTATTTCATCTGAACTACCATCCATAATTTCAAAATCAGGACTTGGAATATCATGAGCCTTATAAAATTGCTTTTGAAGAATCTTTTGCTGAATGGTTTTAATGATTTGCGCATTAGGTACCACTTTCACCCCTTGTTTTTCTAGTTCAGCCAAAGCATCTGCATTTACATGCTCGATTTCGATTGTTACAACATCTTTATCTTTCCCGAAATTCAAAACTGTTTCATAATCATTGAAACTTCCTTGCGTAAAATGCGAAATATTATGACAAGGCGCATCTGATGCCGGATCTAAAGTGTAAAATTCATCATCATACTTCAGCGCTTCCTGAATCAACATTCTTCCCAGCTGTCCGCCTCCCAAAATTCCTATTTTCATTTCTTTCTATTATTTTTTCTATTAGATTTAATTATTAGTTGAAACCTGTTTTAAACGCAAAGTTCGCAAAGGTTTTATTTAAATACTTTATGCTTTTAAGCTCGCAAAGGCGTTAGATTTCGTCGAATCTTCGATTTCATTTAGCAAAGACCTTAAAATTTATTGAATTTTATCAATTTTCAAATATCCTAATCCCATCGGATTTTCCTGATCTTCGGCATCAGATTTCATTAAAACAATTGAATATTTTTCTTTCATTTTTTCGGGTAGAATATCATTCACATTAAAAATATCATCAATATCGACACCGTGTTTATCGTCGATGTGACTTACTGCACCTTCAAATCCCATTGTTTTATAAAACTCGGTTTGTTTCGCTTTTTTCACAATATCCGCCATTGAAGTTCCAACCATCAAATGCTGCTCATGAAACTCTTCAAAATAGCCTTTCTTATATCCACCTAAATTGATAAAATACAGCTGATTTTCTGAAGCCTCTTCTCCTTTTTCTACGATTTTCACTTCAAAACCATCAGCAAATTTTACCTCCTGATAACAGTCGAGATGAATTTTCCCATCAGCTTCTTTCCAGAACTCTTTTATATCCGGCACCAAATCTCTGAGGCTTTCAGCGATACCAAAAAAAACATCATGTTGTTCTATATTTCTACCTTTTGGCGTTGCACCTAGGATCATATAAAATAACTTCATTTTAAATTTTATTTTTGCAAAAATACGGCAAAAAATAATCTTGGGTTAATGTTTGCCTGAAAACCGCAATAGTTTTATATTTGTACCATGTCGGAGATCATTATTCTTTTTCTTGGCGCTATCTCGGCCGGTCTTTTAGGTTCACTTACCGGTTTGGGAGGAGGAGTTATCATTATCCCTTTATTAACGCTTGGTTTTGGCGTTCCTATGCATTACGCAATTGGCGCTTCACTGATTTCGGTGATCGGAACATCTTCCGGTGCAGCCGTTGCTTTCGTAAAAGAAGGTTTTACCAATATGAGGATCGGAATGTTCCTGGAGATTGCAACCACTTCAGGAGCAATTGTGGGAGCTTTAGTTTCCGGAATGTTGAATCCTAATACAATCGGGATCATCTTTGCCAGCATACTTTTGCTTACAGTTATTTTAAATCTTAAAGGAAAACCCGATCATCAGGAGCCTCTAATTAAAGGAAGCCTTGAAGATAAGCTCAAGCTCTACGGTACTTTTCCCGATAAAGGAATTGTAAAAAACTATGCCGCAAGAAATACTGTTCCTGGATTTTTTATGATGATGTTTGCAGGCGCAATGTCGGGTCTTTTAGGAATCGGTTCGGGAGCTTTGAAAGTTTTGGCAATGGATAATATGATGAGATTACCCTTCAAGGTTTCTACAACGACCAGTAATTTTATGATTGGCGTAACTGCAGTAGCCAGCTCATTAATCTATTTTCAGAGAGGAGAAATTATTCCCGTAATTGTAGCACCCGTTTTGGTAGGTGTTGTTGTCGGAAGTTTTATAGGATCTAAAACCTTAATGGTTTCAAAAACAAAAAAACTGAAGACATTTTTTGCCATCGTTATTACGATTCTTTCAGTATATATGATGTATAACGGTATTAGAAGCAATTTCTCATGAGAAAAGATTTTACAGATATTGATCTTAACCGTTCTGTTGGTAATCTCCTTCGTTTGGGCGTTATTTTATCGGTTATCACTTCATTGATTGGTTTTGTAAAGCTTTTTATGGAAGGTTTCCAAATGCCCAGAAAATATAAGCTTCTAGACATGGGAACTTCTTCAGAGAAAGTCTGGAGCCATTTCTGGGAAACACTTTGCAAAGGTGAAGGCATGGCCATCATTCAATTGGGAATTCTGATGCTTATTTTCACACCGTTGATGAGAATTATTTTTGCACTTATTGGCTATCTTAAAGAAAAAGATTATGTCTACGTTGTCATTTCTTCAATTGTTTTGGCAATTATGGCGGTAAGTTTCTTTACAGGTTATGCGCATTAATTATCATTGATGATTGATCAACAATAATTAATTTAATTCTCATAAAATTCCAGAGGTAAATCATCCGGATCCTGTGTAAAGAAAAACTCTTTTCCGGTAAATTCATCAATTCGGATTTCTTCGCAGTTTAAACCTTTTTTAATTAATTCTTCACGTTTTTCATTGACGTTTTCTACTGAAAATGCCAAATGTCGTAAGCCACAAGATTCAGGTCTTGAAGGTCTTTTGGGAGGATTAGGAAAAGAAAATAATTCAATAACATAATGTTCCCCGATAGCTAAATCAAGCTTGTAAGACTGCCTTTCTTCACGGTATACTTCACGAATAATATTTAAACCTAAAACATCCGTATAAAACTTTTTTGAAACTTGGTAATCTGAGCAAATGATGGCGATATGATGAATTTTCATTTTAAATTATTTATTACAGTTCGTTCTTCTTGTATCGATTAAATATTGAATTTTCCAGACATTATTTTGTTTTACCAGTTGAAAACTATTGGCTCCGCAGTGTGAGAATTTTCCTTTGTAATAAAATTCGTACGGCGTAAAAACACTTGCCAGATTTCCGTCAACATGAATAGCTTCAAATTTAATCTTTTCGTCTGCATCATTTTTTGATAGCTTAGAGAAAGAGGATAAGAAATCTTGTAGCTTTTCTGTTTTCACTGCATCACTTTTCGTAATTGTTTGTAAAATTGCGTTATCGGCAAAGACAGATTTTATCATGACTGTATCTGCATTTTTCATGCCTGCAAACAGATTTTCTACACTTTCTTTTATCGCATCGTTTTCTGTTTTTTGAGCAAAACAAAACGAGCTTAAAAACAACAGAACTATTAAAAATTTTTCCATGATTACGGTTTAAGGTTTAAAATTAAAAAAAATATGCTCCGGCACAACTGTTTATATAAAAACTGGCACGAAATTACCTGAAAATAGCTTATTTTTATCCGCTATTTTAAGATATATGTGGGAAACTTACCTTGTTCTAAGTATTTTATTACTGATTTTAACCGTATTGCCAAAACTTCCAAGCCCGCATTGGATTTTTCGCTTTCCCGATTTTGGTAAAATACAGATTACCTATTTTACAATTATCACTTTTGCTTTAGGATTTATTGTCGAAAAAACACAATATTTTTGGTATATGCAAGGTTTATTATTGGCCATGATCATTTACCACGGGATCACACTAATAAAATACACTCCGCTTTACAAAGTAAAAAAACAGCCGCAGACCGATAAATCTTCAAAGAAATACCATTTTATTTCTGCCAATGTCTATCAGTTTAATACAGATTTCGGGAAATTTATTCATCTCATCAAAAAAAATAAGCCTGAAATATTCTTAACAATGGAAAGCAACGGAGATTGGGAAAAAGCGTTGCAGGTTTTAGAAAAAGAGTATCCGTACCAACATAAAGTTACGCTTGAAAACACGTACGGAATGCATTTTTATTCTAAAATGAAAATTGAAGAATCAAAAACACATTATTTCGTAGCAGATGATATCCCGAGTATTGAGGCACACTTAAAAACTGAAGATGGTTTTGAGTTTGTCTTTTTTGGGGTTCATCCTCCACCGCCAAGCCCGACAGAAGAAGAAACTTCAAAGGAAAGAGACGGTGACATTCTAAGCGTTGCCAGAAGAGTGACCGAAATAAAAAAACCTGTAATTGTTGTAGGAGATTTCAATAACGTTGCGTGGTCTAAATCTTCCGTTTTATTCAGAAAAACAAGCCATTTGATCGATCCTAGAGTCGGGCATGCCTTTGTGTCTACATTTCATGCAAAGTACAGGCTTTTTAGATTTCCTATTGATTTGATGTTTCACAGTGATGATATTTTCATTAAGGATTTAAAAACACTTGAAAATTTTGGTTCAGACCACCTTCCAGTATATTGTGAGTTTTTCATCGACCATCACAATGATGATCAGGAAGAACGTGTAGAACAGGCAGATGCTGAAGAAATAGCTGAAGCAGAGGAAATGATCGAAGAAGGCAAAGACGAGGATGGTGAGCGCGATGCGGTAGTTACCGAAGATTGATGAATCCCCTAAAAACCCAGATTAGATTTATTAAAAATATTTTTATTGAATATCAGTAGATTTCTTTTTGCTTCTCAGATAAATACTTCCTGTAAGCATCACAAAAAGAACTCCGACAATGAAGCCTCCAATGACATCTGTAAACCAGTGCGCACCCAAATAAATACGTGAAACAGCTCCCAAAACAATCATTGTCAGACAGATTACTGTAATCAGTATTTTCCAGGAAATTTTTAAAATGCTCGAAGAGATAGCAATCACAATTAATGTTCCGAAAAAAGCAGTATAAAACAGAACATGCCCGCTCGGAAAGCTTTGATAATGGGTTTCTTCAACAATTCTTACAAAATCTGTAGTTGGCCTTGGACGGTCGATGAGCATTTTTAAAACATAACTTACGCCGCCTGATAAAAGACATGATAATACAAATAATCCTTCCCTGAAATATTTAAATATCAAGAAAACTAAAGAAAATACAGTAACCATGATCGCTGCAACATAAACTGTTCCGAGCCAACTAAAACCTTTCATCAAAACATCCAAAAGCGCACTCGGATCTTCCTGCAGTTCCTGAGAAACTAGAAGATCCCAAGATTTTGGAGACGAGTCAACAACATAAAAACTCAAAAGGAGAAAAACAATGATAAAAAAAATAGAAAAACATAAAAAAAGTGTTTTTCTTCTATCTCTGAAATAGGTTGAGAAATTACTAAGAAACTCATTATTTTTAAACTCCATGTGATATGCTGAATTTGAATTATTTTAATTGAACATTTGTGTTTGCAAATTTGATGCAAATGCTTTCGAAATGACAAATTAATCATTTTTATTTAAAGTATATTTTCTAAAACATCATTGTAGATTTTTAATAAAATAAAGAAAGTATATTTGAAACATTAAACTTTGTAATTTTATTGAAGATCAATTATGATGAAAAAGCAGATCGCAAAAATAATAGGTTCCGGAATACTTGCCAGCTTTTTGGCAGGAACAATTTTTATGATTGGATTTTTGATCATAATTGATATGCAAACTTCAGATTATTATGAAGACGGAAGACCAAAAATGAATTGTTTTGGCGGCTTACAATACGGGATCGCAATAGGAATTCAGATTTTGATAGCTTTGTTTACTTTACCTGCATTTCTAATTCTTTTTAAGCAAATCAGAAGAAATAAATATCTTGTATTTCTAGTATTTTTTGCCGGATACTTGCTCTATTTTACTTCAATTTTAGCGAGTCTTTCCGAATTTCCAGGTGAAGAATATGTTATCATTATTCCCTGGATTAACTTTTTAGTTTGGATTTTCTATTACTTTAAATTGAGAAAGATGATCAATATAAATCAGTAAAACTTTGTATAAACAAAAAAGCGAACTAAAAGTCCGCTCCTATATTTTAAAAAGGCCAAAGATCTCGCCAATCACATCCCCAATTGATTGTTCTGTTTCTTCCCAAAGTTTCAACAACTGAACCTTTATTGTAACTTACATTAAGATAGACTAATAACAGGAAACTAATCAATAAGCAAATTAGTAAAACTCTTTTTTTCTTTTTCATTTTAAAACTTCATCACATCCTTCACTACTCCACTTTTCTGAGTATGTTGCAGCAATTCAGCTTCGATAAAAGTTTTTATTTTTTCTTCTGAACCGTCATTTGGAAATAGCAAATGAACATTTGCACCGGCATCTAAAGTGAAGAATAAAGGCAAATCGGTTTCTCTTCTGAAATCCCAAATTTTATTGATCACTTCTAAAGTTCCTGTTTTCATTAAAATAAATGCAGGGTCGCTCATCATCATCATCGCATGAAGCGTCAATGCTTCGTGTTCTACCAATTTGATGAAGCCTTGCAAATCTCCACTTTTCAAGATTTCTTTCATCGGAACAAAATTTTCTCTTGCCTCCTGAAATCTTCTTTCTGCATAAGGATTCGTATTCATCAAACCATGACCAACTGTAGAAGAAACACTTTTTACTCCTGCATGAATCAGCAAAACCCAATCGTTAAAATCTTTGAAAATATCATGAACTTCAGAATTTAGATATTGTACTGCAAACAAATCTGAGCTTCCCTCAACTTGATCAGATTCTCCCCAAACTACTAATCCGTTGTAAAGACTTCTGCAAGCACTTCCGCTTCCTAATCTTGCTAAAAAAGATGCTTTTGTTAAAGATTCTTCGTCAGATTTTTTCCCGGAAAAACTTTCATCCAACTTCATCAGACATTTTGCAATCGCTCCAAAACCTGATGCTGAACTCGCAATACCTGAACTGTGAGGAAATGTGTTTTCTGTTTTAATGATATATTTTCCTTGTAGAATCCAAGGCAGATATTGCTCGATATTTTTAAAATATTTTTCAATTTTTTCGGCAAATTTCACTTCTTCGTTTCCTGATAGAAAAGTCTGCACAGAAAATGATTCATTTGCTACAAATTCCATCTCAGTATTTGTTTTGCAGTGATTCAATGTAAAACTGATACTAGGATTTGCAGGAATCTGATCCTTATATTTTCCCCAATATTTAATTAAGGCAATATTTGACGGACAGCTTTCTGATACTGTTGTAGATTGTATATTAAAGTTTTCTTTCCCTAAAAATTCTTGTGTTGTCATCGTTTAATTACTAAACTTTTAATTTTATATTTTTTGTATCAACCTAAATATCAACTTCAATTAATACATTTTCTCAATAATATCCGCATATTTTTTTAGTACGATATTTCTTTTCACTTTTAAAGTCGGGGTGATTTCGCCTGAGCCAATTTCAAATTCAGAAGGCATTAAGGTAAATTTCTTCACCTTTTCAAAATCAGAAAGATGCTTTTGAAATTCGTTTACTTTTTCTTTGTAAAAATCCTGTATTTCTTTCTTATTTACTATTTCTTCCCAATTGGTAAACGGGATATTATTTTTCTTAAGATAACTTTCTAAAAACTCAAAATTCGGAACAATTAAGGCCGAGACAAATTGTTTTCCTTCTGCGATCAAAACAATCTGCTGGATGAAATTATTGTTGGTCAGCAAATTTTCGATCATTTGCGGCGCAATATATTTTCCATTGGATGTTTTCATCAGATCTTTGATTCTGTCGGTAATAAACAGATTTCCTTTTTCATCAAACTTTCCGGCATCACCGGTTTTGAACCAACCATCCTGAGTAAAAACTTTTTCAGTTTCTTCAGGTTTATTGTAATACCCTTTCATAATTCCATTTCCTTTTGCCTGAATTTCGTCTTGTTCACCAATACGAATTTCTACACCCGGCAAAGGTTTTCCACAGCTTCCATGTTCAAAATTTGTGAACGGAAAAGCTGTTAAAGTCGCCGTGGTTTCCGTAAGGCCGTAACCAACCGTCAAATGAATATTCACCGATTCAAAAAACTGGGTAACTTCCGGCGACAAGGAAGCGCCTCCACAAGGCATAAACCAAAGTCGGCCGCCCATTTTTTCTTTAATTTTACTGTAAACCAGCAATTCGGCGAATGTTTCTTTTATTTTTAAACCGAATGGAATTTGTTTTTCAGTTCTTCTTAATTCTCCGGTTTGTCTACCTGTTTCCAAAGCCCAATTGAAGATTTTCTTTTTTAATGATGAACCTCCTTCTGCTTTTTCTAAAACCCCGGCATATACCTTCTGAAAAAATCTCGGAACAGCGCACATCATCGTTGGCTTTACCTCTTCCAAAGCTTTGGCAATATTTTTCGGGTCTTCTAAAAAATAGACTCTTGCTCCGCCATACAGGCAAAGCAAGCTCCAGCTTCTTTCGAAAACGTGGGTTAAAGGTAAAAACGCTAATGAAAGCTCTTCTTCAAAATTTTTAAATTTAAAAAATTCAAAATGAGCATCAAATGCTTTAGTGAAATTTCCGTGCGTTAGCATCACTCCTTTCGGCATTCCTGTCGTTCCGGAAGTATAAATAATGGTGGCTAAATCATCATCATTTTTAGAAATAATGTCAAGTTCCGGAGAAGATTTGGCAATAAAGTCTTCAAGATAAAAACTGCTGAATTCTTTCTTAACCCAGACCGATTTTTTAGAAACAATAATTGTTTTAAGATAATTATCTGCGTCTTCTTTTTTCAAAATTTCAAGGCATCCGTCATATTGCACCTGATCTCCAACCAAAACAATTTTTGCTCCGGAATCTTTTAGTATAAACTCTGCCTGTTCTGCATTATTGGTAGAATAAATAGGAACTGTAATCGCACCAATCGACATGGCCGCCAAATCGAAAATCATCCATTCTGCAGAATTTTCGGCATAGATCGCTACTTTATCATTTTTCCCAACACCCGAATCTTTCAGCGCATTGGCCGTTTTATAAACAATTTCGCCAAACTTTTTCCAGCTCAATTCTTTCCAGCCTTCCTTTTTTTTGAAACCGACTGCCGATTTTAAAGGGTGCTTTTCTATATTTTTTTTAATAATTGCCTCTGCAAGATTCATTATTTTTTGTTCAGCTTTTTGTCGTTAATATAATTGTTGAGATGAAAATCGATGCTTTCTTCTACCGGAATAAATTTAAAATTTAATTTATCCTTAATTTTCCGATTAGAAATAACAGTAAGAGACGAAACTGCATCAATGTTTGATTTTGTAGCCATTTTCAGTGGAGGAAAAATCCATCCGAAAAGTAAATTGGCTATTCTACCAATTTTCAAAGTGCTTTTAGAAAGAATTTTAGCATCTTTCAAGCCTAATTTTGTTCTGATCTGTTTTCCAAGATCAGCGTATTTTTTATTTTCCGAAACGAGGATAAAACGTTCACCGAAAACATTATTTTCCATTAACTTAGTTGAAATTTCAGCCACATCTCTTACGTCAACATAACTTGTTCCGCCAGAGAAAGTAAAACTATTATTCTCAAAGGTCGGGAAAATATCTCCGCTGCTTTTCCCCCAGTTTCCGGTTCCGATGATCATTCCGGGATTAATGATAATCGTGTTTAAGCCTTCAGCAGAAGCTCTCCAGATTTCCATTTCAGAAAGATGCTTTGAAATAGCATAAGCAGAATGCTCTTCTTTAGGATTAAAATCTGAACTTTCGTCTAGCTCACCTTTTTCATTAAATGAATCCAACACAGCAATAGAACTGACGTGAAGAAATTTTTCTACTGTCGAATTTTCACAGGCAAAAAGAAGATTTTCGGTAGCCTTGATATTCGTATGATACATTTCTTTCTCATCTTTCGGATGAAAACTTACTTTTGCAGCACAGTGATAAACTTCGGTAATATCTTTTAAGGCAGATTCAACAGAATTAATATCATAAAAATCAACATCAATCCATTCGATTTTATTGAAAAGATCATCGGAATTTTCTGTATAAAACTGATAAGAATGTTTTACTTCATTGATGTTGCTTGAAGGTCTTTTTGCAGCACGTACTTTTCTACCTTTTTTCAAAAGTTCCAAAACAATGACTCTGCCTAAAATTCCTGTTGCTCCTGTTACAAAAACCATGAATTTACTTCTAATTGATGACCTGCTAAAATTAGTCGATTTTAAATTTTTTAAAAAATAATTTAAGCGTAATTCAGCTTAAAAACGATTTATGCAAATTTGCAACTTTTTCAGCCAAAATTCATTAGATTTTTATAATTATTAAGATTAAATAGGGTCATAAAAAAAGGAAACCTACGTGCTAAGTTTCCTTTCTTATATAAATTTGCTAAGTATGAATTATTTACTAAATTCAAGTTAATAACTCAAATATACATCTATAAATTAAGATTATTTTTCAAATAACCCAACATAAACCAATATATTTATCAACTTGACAAAACTAAGGTACAATAAAATAATTCACAATATTTAAAAATAAAATATTTAGGAAAAATTTAACAGTACTTAAAATGACTGTTTAGTTATTTAATTTGTAAAAAGTCTTTTACTGCGATTGAAAAATCAACAGGATTATCTGCCTGAACCCAATGCGCTGCATTTTTAATTTTTACAAACTGAGCTTTCGGAAACTGCTGTTTGATCGAAAACTCATCCTGTGGCAAGATGTAATTAGATTTTTCGCCAGCAATAAATAAAGCTTCGCCTTGAAAAACTCCGTATTTAATTGCATTAGAAACAAATTCGTTGTATTTCTCAGAAAGTGTTTTCAGATTAAATCTCCAGTTGAGTTTTTTACTATCGCCTGATTCTTCCCAATACAGATTTTTAGCTAAAAACTGAATCGTCGATTTCTCCGGAATATATTGCGTTAAAACTGCTTCAACTTCATTTCTGGAAGCAACCGTATTAAAATCTACTGTTTCCAACGCTTTGATAATTCCCTGGTGATGCGGCGGATAAGCTTTTGGAGAAATATCTACAACAATTAATTTATCTACTTTTTCAGGATAATTGATTGCGAACTGCATTACTGCTTTTCCACCCAAAGAATGTCCTAAAACGTGGGCTTTCTCTATTCCGTAATGCGTCATATAATTGGCAATATCATCCGCCAGATCATCATGCGACATATTTTCAGAGTGAAAACTTCTGCCGTGATTTCTTAAATCTATCAAATGAACAGGCAAAAACTCGCCCAATTCTTTTCCGAAACTTCCCCAATTATCAAGCATTCCAAACAAACCGTGAAATACCAAAAGCGGTGTTGACGATATATTTTCGCCAAATATTTTTGAATGTAAAATTTCCATATATAAATTTTTTTAAGGAGGAAGTTGGATGATGGAGGCAGGAAGTTATTAAAAGTGTATAATCAAACTTCCAGCTTCGAACATCCAGCTTCCAGCTTTATGCCCATTTTGCTAATCTCTTTAAATACGCCTGAACCGTATTTTCCATTCCCATATATAAAGCTTCTGAAACCAAAGCATGACCAATGGAAACTTCCAAAAGATTGGGAATATTGTCTGCAAAATATTTTAAATTTTCTAAACTTAAATCGTGACCTGCGTTGATTCCTAAACCAAATTCAGCAGCTTTTACAGCAGTTTCATAATATGGTTTAATAGCTTCTTCTTTATTTGTTGTATAATTTTTTGCGTACGCTTCTGTATACAGTTCAATTCTATCGGCTCCGGTTTTAGCAGCATACTCTACCAATTCAGGATCGGGATCAAGGAAGATAGACGTACGAATTCCTGCATTTTTAAATTCAGCGATAATTTCTTTTAAAAAATCAAAGTGTTTTTTGGTATCCCAACCTGCGTTTGAAGTGATTGCATCATCAGCATCAGGAACCAATGTTACCTGTTCCGGTTTTATTTCCAAAACCATGTCGATAAACTCCCGATGAGGATTTCCTTCGATATTATATTCGGTAGTTACCAAAGGTTTCAGGTCATACACATCTTTTCTCGTAATGTGTCTTTCATCAGGTCTTGGATGGATTGTGATTCCGTGCGCACCAAATTCCTGAATTTTTATTGCTGCTTCGGTCACACTTGGCGTTTCGCCGCCTCTTGCATTTCTCAGCGTTGCAATTTTATTAATGTTTACACTTAGTTTTGTCATTGTATTATTCAAGTTTAAGGCTAAAAATCAGAATTTTAAGTATGATAAACTTAAACTTAAAATCTCTTACCCTCATTAATTAAAGTACAAAAATAAAAAAACCACTCGAAAGTGGCTTTATAAAAGTTTTTTAACTTCCTGTGAGCGCAAGTCTCACTACCGTGAGAACGACGTTTACCCCAAGCCCAATCAATGCTAAATTACAAGCTGATTTTGCTGCAACAGGCTCATTCTCTTTTTTAACAAAGTAAATAATTGCTCCGGCAAGAGGAATACAAAATGATAAAACCTTAAGTCCGATATGTAAATCTTCGTTAGACTTCTGTGGTAAGTTTTCTTTAAATTCTGACATAGTTTATATTTTATGATAATAGTAATTCGATAAATTTATAGGTATGATACGTTATTCGCTCGCTAAATCCGCTCATTCCTATTCCAGCTAAGATTCCGGTAGAGAAACGTAAAAAATTTGTGCTTTCTCTATTTAAATAGGCCTGCGTAAGCCCATCAATCAATGTGGGAAGAATAAGAATTATACTTACAATCATTCCTATCTGATAAAACCAAAGCAAAGGAATCATTATAAAAAAGCCCAAATATATACCTGTGCATCTTGCGCACACAGGAAATTGTTTCTTTTTATAAAAAAAAGATCGCGAAGGTATTCGGTGACAATCTACCCATTCTATTTTTGTCATCTTGCTAAAGTAATAAAAAATATTTATTTTGGAAATCCTATTTGCATAATTTGAAGATCAAATTCTTTGGAAGCAACCAATAAGTGATCAAAAATATCTGCCTGAATTTCCTCAAAACGTTGCCAATTTGAATCATTAGTAAAACAATACACTTCCATTGGAAGACCTTGCGTAGTAATTTCTAGCTGACGTACCATGATTGGATTTTCTTTATTTATTTCACGATCATTTTCGAGATATTTCTGAGCGTAGTATCTGAAAACACCAATATTAGTGAGCTGTCTTCCGTTGATTACTTTATCTCGATGACCGATCGATTCTTTTTCATGATTGATTTCAGAAGTTTTTTCGATTAGGTAATCAGATATTAGATTAATTTCTTTTAAACGTTCAATCTCTTCAGGATTTAAAAATTTAAATGAATTGATATTAAAGAAAATAGATTTTTTAATTCTTCGGGTATTCGATTCAGACATCACCTGGAGATTTTTAATCTCGGTCGTCAGCAAATCATATGTTGGAATTGATGAAATTGTTTTATCGAAATTAGCAATTTTGGTAGTTAATAAGCTGATATCCAAAATATTTCCTTCTATACTGTATTTAGGAATGCCGATCCAGTCACCTACTTTTAAACTTTTAGAAGTTGCTACGTGAATACCGGTTACAAAACCCAAAATAGTGTCTCTAAAAACTAATACCAAAACCGCCGTAATCGCCCCTAGACTTCCTACAATTGTAGTTCCTTTGATCCCGAAAACTACGCAGATACTCACAATGCTAAACAAGAATATTCCCAGAATTTTTACAGTTTCGGAAATCGCATTGATTGCCATTACCTTGTAATAATCCTGCTGTATTGTAAAATAGTTTCTAAATGCCGTTAATGAGCGGTACAACATTCCCGCAAGGATCATAACCAACCCTAAATTTACAGATCTGATAATGAAAATTGTTGTTTGTTTTAAAGCTCCTACAAAAATAGCCTCGTGCATAGAACCTACAATCGCCAAAGCTGTAAAATGAGCTACTGAATTGGTTATTTTAGATTGATAAATAGATTTTAAGATAGGAAATCGGTTTTCATTTCGGAAAAGGCGAAATACATAATTGATGATGATTTTAAAAATAAAATCCAGAAACAAAAAAATTGCCACCAACAAACTCAGTTTCACAATGATGTGAAAGACCCAATCGAGCCCCGTAGGAGAAACCTTACTGATGTAAATGTAAAGCTGCTCACTCATTTCCTGAAAAAAACTCTTGGTATCTTTTATTTCGTCTTTCATTGACAACAAATTTAATAAAATTAAGAGTTACTGCAACCCTAATCAAATAAGAATTTTTGATAACATTACACAAATATGAATAGCAATTACATAAAATATATTTAATAATAAAATCAAATTAACAATAAATTCATTAATTTAGTATTCTAAACCACAAAACTATAATCTTATGAAAAACTTCAACTTACTATTGATCTTCATCATTCTTATATCATTTGGATCATGCCGATCAGATTCTGAAACACCTGCCGAAATAACAATTGATAACACTATCAAAACCGGCAAACTTACTGGAAAAGTGATGTCCCAAAATGGTACCAAACCCATCGGCGGAGCATCAGTTTTTACTTTTGATGAAAAATACAAAATCTACTACACCACTTCTGATGCAGACGGCAATTTTACCTTAGAAGCTCCAGCCGGAAATCAAACGATTAATATTCAAACCGGTGACGGTAGTAATTTCCGTACTCAAATTGCAGCTACCGTAAAAAATAATGAAACTGTAAATCTGAATGCAGACCAAACTAAACTAAATCAGGTTGCAAAAATAGCCTATGTAAAAGGAACCTATGATAAAATTGAAGACATTATTCAGACTTTAGGGTATAACGCTACCGAAATCACCAATGCAGACCTTGCCAACATCAATACAATTGCTCAATATGATATTATATTTCTGAACTGCGGTTCAAGAAATTACAGTGTGAATCAATCACTTTATCCTGCAATAGATGCCAATTTAGCTGTTTTTGTTGCCAACGGCGGAAGTATCTACGCTTCAGACTGGGATGTTTCTTATTTGGTTGGCGGAACAGACAATACCAGCAACTGTTCGCTTGCCGGAGGATTTGTTCCGGACACAAAGTTATGTTCAAAAAATACAGGAACTTCAGGAATAGTTGCAGCAACCGTAAACAATGCAGGATTATCAACCGCTTTAGGATTTAATACTGTTAATATTGATTTTGATTTAAGCTCATGGCAAAAAATTACAAATTACGATCCTGCGTATTGGGAAGTTTTAGTAAAAGAAACCTCATCCAATAATGCTTTAATGATCAGAACCAATCATTTTACGGCAACAGGAATTCCAAGCACTCCAATTGGTAATGCTCCCAATTCTACATTTACAACCGTTTGTATTACACTTCCGGGAAATATTCAGATCAGTATTTCTGTCCCTACCATTACAGTTCCTTATCTGGTGGCTTTAGGGGCAACTGTAGAACCTTGTTCGGGATCAACAAACAGTGGCTACATCTATTACACAAGTTTTCACAACCATGCTTCAGGAAACATTGGTAACGCAGGAGTAATTCTACAGTACGTTATTCTGAATCTATAAATCGGCTTAAAAATTGATACATAAAAAGTGGCTTTTAAGTCACTTTTTTTATTAAAATAAATATGGATCATTCAATCATTACGTTTTTAAGTATTGTCTTGCTTATTCTGGGAATCTTAGGAACTTTTTTACCGGTTTTACCAGGGCTAGTCTTAAGTCTGGCCGGATTATTAATTTATAAATACGGAACAGATTCTGATCTTTCGATGATCTATATTTGGGCATTCGTTATTCTGACGCTTGCTTCGGCAGTTTTAAATTATGTAATTCCCGCAAAAACCAATAGAAAATATGGCGGAACACGCTGGGGAAGCATAGGCTCGGTTATCGGAACCATTGTCGGAATATTTCTTCCAATTCCTTTAGGATTTTTGGTAGGAATGTTTGCCGGAGTTTTTATCGGTGAACTTTTACACGACAGTAAAGACATGAATAAAGCTTTAAAATCAACAAAAGGAGCTTTCATTGGCTTTATCTACGGAACAGGATTTAGTTTAGTCGTTGGAATTGCAATGTTTTTAGTTGTAATTTTAGACATCGTTAATGTAATATAAATAGAAATGTATAAAAGTATAATAGTCGGCTTAAGTTTTATTAGCTTAATGAATTGCAATGCGCAGAAAGAAGCGAAAAAACAAGCTGCAAACAATCAAACACCTGTTGTGAATACTATTCCTAGCAAGAATGAAGGCAAAATTATTTACTTCAACGAGGGAGAAAATAAATTCTTGCCAGAGTTTCAAATGAATGTAACGTTCAAAAATATTGCAGAAGACAGCCGTTGTCCTCAAGGCACACAATGTGTCTGGGCGGGAGTTGCCGTAGCTAATGTAGAATTGATGAGCACCACAAGCAGACCAATGACCTTTCAATTTTCAACTACCGAAGTGAAGGGAAAAGATTATCACAAAACGCAATCATTCAACGGATATACCATTTCTTTAAAAGAGATTATACCTCATCCGACGTCAGAAAATAGTGCACAATCGCTTTCCGGAAAATACAGAATAGGAATTGAAATCAGTAAAGAAAATAATTAAAACAACCTTACCAAGAGATCGGTTTCTTACCTTTTGATGCCAGATATTCGTTGATTTTCGAAAAAGGTTTACTTCCATAAAAACCTCTGTACACAGAAAAAGGCGAAGGATGCGCAGATTTTAGAATAAAATGTTTAGCCGGATTGATCAATTCGGCTTTTTTCTGTGCAAAAGCTCCCCACAAAACAAAAACTACATTTTCCTTCTTATCTGAAATTTCTTTAATGATAAAATCGGTAAACTTTTCCCAACCTAAATCTTTGTGAGAGTTCGGGGAATGAGCACGAACGGTTAACGTTGCATTCAACAACAAAACTCCCTGTTTAGCCCAATCGTCTAATTCTTTTGAAGTTCGCTCCACACCAATATCATCTTTTAATTCGGTGAAAATATTTTTAAGTGAAGGCGGTGCCGTTACCTTTTCTGAAACTGAAAAACACAAACCATTTGCCTGAAAATCGTTATGATAAGGATCCTGACCAATAATCACCACTTCCACATCTTCAAAAGCCGTTAATTCCAAAGCTCTGAAAATCTGATTTTTTGGAGGAAATACTTTTGTAGTTGCGTATTCCTGTTTTACTTTCTCCCAAAGTTGGGTAAAATATTCGGTGCTTTTTATCGGTGCTAAAACTTCTGTCCAGGTCATGATTTCAATTTAAAATTTGAGAACGGGTTAATTTGAAAATTCAATTCTTATTCTAAACTGTCATTGACTTCGTTCAATCTTAGATTTCTGAATGAAGCAAAGCATAATAAAGAATTTATTAGCAAAATTAATGAATAGAAGTGAGATTCTTCCTTCGTCAGAATGACAATCACATATTTTTCCTTAGGCTAAATACCAAATTCTCAGGAAAGCCTTCATCTTTTCTCCCCTCTTCCAAAATAAATTGATGTTTTAAAAGAAGTGACTTTGAATTTTCATTGAATTTATTGGTGAAAGCTAAAATTTCATCTAAATATAATTCATTAAAACCAAAATTCAAAACAGCTTTCAAAGCTTCAGACATGATTCCTTTTCTGTGATAATCAGGCAACAGTTCATACCCGACTTCGGCTTCTTTACGGTCTTCAGAAAATCGGTATAAACATATTGTTCCGATAAGATTTGTTTGATTTTTTAAAGAGATTCCCAAATAAAATGTTTCTTTGTTTGCAGTTCGTTGTTTTATCGTTAAAATAAAGCTCAGCGCTTCATAATTCGTTTGTGGCGGATTTCTCTTTAAAAATCTATTGATTTCTACATTGCTCCGAATTTTCAGAATATCCTCTGCGTGATTTTCATTGATTTCTTTAAGAATTAATCGTTCGGTTTCTATTCTCATATTTCAAATTTAGTAAAAACGTATTTGAAGTTAAACTAATTTTCAAATTCTCAAATTAATTCATTTTCAAATTAATTATCTTTGCACTGTGTATATAAATAAAGAAGATTTAGACGAATTAGAGTTCCCGCAATTGCTTGCGGAAATTGCTCCTTTTGCATATTCTCCGAAAACGAGAGATAAAATTCTTGAACTTCGCCCGATGAACATTGACGAAGCTGAAATTTCGTTGAAAAAAACTTCCGAATATCTATCAAGTTTTGAAAGTTCGAATGCGGTTCCGTTTGACGAATATGAAGATATTGAAAATGAACTAAAGTTGATGCTGATCGAGAATTATCGATTGGAAAATGTAGCTTTTATCAAAATAAAAACGCTTACGGAACAAATCGGAAAACTGCAGAAATTTTTTCCGACGATGCCCGAAACTTTTCCCAATTTGATTCAGGATGTTTCTGCACTTGAATATAAAAAGGAAATCATTGATAAAATTGATAAAGTTTTCAACCGTTTTGGCGAAGTGAAAAGTGAAGCTTCCCCGATTTTAAAAGAGTTGAGAACTGAAATTCAGCATGCTAAAAAAGCAATCACAGAAAATTTCAACCGAGCTTTGTTCAATTACGGACAAAGTGAATTTCTGGACGATATTCGAGAAACAATTATTGACGACCAAAGAGTTTTAGCCGTAAAATCTGCGTACAAAAAAAGAGTTGCAGGAAGAGTTTTAGGACTTTCAAAAACAGGTTCTATAACGTATATGCAGCCCGATTCTGTGGTAAAACATCATTTTAAACTTAAGGAAAGTCAGGAAGAGGAAAAAAAGGAAATCGACAAAATTCTGAGAAAATTAACGGCAGAGTTGGCCGAATTTCAACCTCAGCTTTGGAGATATCAAATGTATATTTTTGATCTTGATTTAACGAGAGCCAAATCGAAGTTTGCCGAGCAAATCAACGGAATTTTACCTAAAATAAACCGCCACAAAACCTTACGATTAAAAGATGCTTTCCATCCTTTATTGTTTTTAAGAAATAAAGCAGAAAACAAAACTATTTTCCCACAAACATTAGCTTTAACGGAGCACAACAGAATTATCTGTATTTCCGGACCCAATGCCGGTGGAAAATCTATTACTTTGAAAACTGTTGGATTACTTCAACTGATGATTCAAAGTGGAATATTGGTTCCGACTCATCCAAAATCTGAGATGTTTTTCTTCGATAAGATCATGACAGATATTGGTGACAATCAATCTATTGAAAACCATCTTTCAACCTATTCCTCAAGATTAAAGAAAATGGGTGGAATCATCCGTGAAGCTGATGGCGAAACGCTTTTACTGATCGATGAGTTCGGAACAGGTTCTGATCCTGAGTTGGGTGGCGCTTTGGCTGAAAGTTTCTTAGAATTTTTCTATGACAAGAAAAGTTTTGCGATTATTACGACGCATTATACTAATATCAAACTTGTTGTAGAACAACTTCCCAATGCAGAAAATGCAGCGATGCTATTTAATGAAGAAACTTTGGAACCGATGTATAAACTGGAAGTCGGGCAAGCCGGAAGTTCGTTTACGTTTGAAGTTGCCGAAAAGAATAAAATCCCGCGATTTATCATTCATTCTGCGAAGAAAAAAGTGGAACATGATATTGTAAATTTAGATAAAACGATTGTAAAGCTTCAACAGGAAAAATACGAAGTTGAAAAACTGAAAACCGATCTTGCCGAAAGAAAAGAATCGGTGGAAGACAAGCGTGATAATTTGCAAAAACTAAATGAGCAGTTGCAGCAAAAGTTATTCAATTTTCAGAAATTATATGAAGATGAACACCGAAAACTTCAGTTTGGAAGCAAGATAGAAGCCTTTATCGACAGTTATGTGAAAGGAAAATCGAGGAAAGACGTGGTGAAAGATTTTGTAAAGATCTTGGAGCAGGAAAAATTCAGAAAAATTGGAGCCGATAAAGATGAATCTAAGCGTCTTCAGGTCGTAAAAAGAAAAATTACCCAACAATTGAAGAAGGAAGACGTGATCGAAAAAATTACGGAAACCAACGAAAAAATTGAGGAAAAACGTAAATCTGACCGAGCTGTCTGGATGAAAGAAGGTCAACGTGTGAGAATTACGGGAAGTACGAGTGTGGGAACGATTGAGAAAATCTCGAGAAATAAAGTGACAGTCAATTACGGAACGTTTAAGACAATGATTGATGCTGACGAACTGGAAAGGATTTAATTTTGAATTAATTTTCAACGCAAAGATTATCTTCTACTTTTAATATTTTAAGAAGCAAAGAGTTGCGAACAAGTCGCTTAAGCTTGAATATGCAGGTGATTTATAAATTATTTTATTGATTATTACTTTCAAATGACTGTAAAAACTCATATTACATTTAAGGAATTTTTGAATTTTAATATTAAAAGTTCATTGCCGAGAATTATTATTTTCTCTTTCATTATCCTGATATTTTTGGTTTTGAATCTTTATAATACTGAAAACGATACGCAGAATATCTTACAATCTGCATCGATTTGGTTTGCTGCTGTTTTTGTTTTTATCATCATCCGTTCTTATTTCCGTTTGAAGAATGCATTTTTTTCTAACAAGAAAATTCAGGAAGAGATTGTTTATACTTTCACTGATGAAAAAGTTCAGACAAAGGGCGAAACTTTCGAAGGCGATTTCGCCTGGAATACAGTCTACAAGATTAAAGAAACCAAGGATTGGCTTTTGATCTATCAAAGTAAAACAACGATGAATATGGTTCCGAAAAAACACTTTTCCGACAGCCAGATTTCAGAACTGAGGAACATGATTAAAAAAAGTAATGTAAAAGCAAAGCTTTTAAATAATTAAACTAAAAGAGAGCAACCTTATATTGCTCTCTTTTTATTTCTATTTTTGAAAGATGCTTATCAATCTTAAAATATTGTGGATTTTTTACAGGAAACTTCTTGTTCCGGGAGTTTTGTTTTCTTTATTGACATCCATTCCTGCGGGAATAAATTTTGAAACCTTCAGCTTTGGTTTTTTATTTATTTTCTCGTTGATGCATTATTTTATTTATGAATTGAGACTTAAAAACGAATATCATTTCTATGCTAATTTTGGGTTTTCAAGAATATCACTTTGGATGATAACAGTTGCTTTTAGTATTATTTTAAAACTTATTTCTGTTATTCTATGAGCAAGCTTCATATCGACAGTATTACAAAATCTTTTGGTAAAAAAGATATTTTAAAAGATATTTATTTAAGCTGTGAAACCGGAAATATTTGTGGTCTTTTAGGAAGAAATGGTTCTGGAAAATCAACTTTGTTTCAAATTATTTTTGGAACCATAAAAGGTGACACTCAATATATAAAATTCAACGATATAATTTTAAAGAATCAGTCTGACAGGAAAAATAGAATCGCTTATTTACCTCAACATTCATTTTTACCAAAGAATATAAAGATCAAAAACCTTATTGATTTGTTTTGTGCTAAAGAAAATAATGCGAAAATTTCTCAATCAAAATTCATTCAACCATTTATAAATGAAACCCCAAATACACTTTCCGGAGGCGAACTTAGAATTGTTGAAGTTTTGTTGATTATGTATTCCAGAGCTGAATTCGTTTTACTGGATGAACCTTTTCACAGCCTTTCGCCAAAAACAGTAACCGAAATAAAAACAATTATCAAACAACAAACTGACAAAGGTTTTATCATTTCAGATCATCAATATCATGACGTTTTAGATATTTCAGACAATATTTTTCTTCTTTCGGATACGCATTTAAAGCCAAACAAAGATTTAACAGAATTGAAAAGGTTTAATTATCTTCCTACAACTATTTAATTTATATCTTTGAACTATAAATATTCTTTTCATCATGACTTTCATCCACAAAGCAATCTATTTATCGGTATTTTGTATTTTCTCTTTTAGTTTGGTTAATGCTCAGAATAAAGTTCCTTTTGGCGTGGTAAAAGCCGAGGAAGGCTATGCAATGGTGCGTGTACACAAAGAAGATTACCGTAAAATTGTTGATAAAATCAGAATGAAAAAAGGAGACGTTTTTGTGTATGTAAAACCCGCTCCCGGAGAAACTGAATGGATATGGATAAAATATCCTGAAAAAGAAGAGCTCCCAAAGCCTTTCGTACGATACGACAGCCTTAATAAAGAAGGAATGGTGAACAAAAGCCGTATTGCATTTATCGATCAGCTTCCGAAGTTCACTCCGGTATTATCCAAAAACGGAAGATCAATTACTTTTACAGACAACAATAATCAGAAAATACCAACCGCTCAGCGAACGAAAGTGGTGATTGACATTTATCCTTCAAGCGCAAAATTCAAAAAACAGGAAAAGGATGCAGAAGGTAATATCGTTAAAATCGACAAACAAAAAACTTGGGGACTCGGAAAGGAACTTCCTGAAGATTTAAAAGAAATAAAATCAGTTCGTGTACAGCAGCCCGGAAGAGGCTCTGTTTTCGTGAGAGAAGCGATTAAAAATATGTTTAATCCAACGATGGATTTTGACAATATGGGTGTTACATCAATCGATGATGATCATATTTTTCTTTATATGATTAATGGTTCTGGAGAGCACAGATACACGACTTTCTGGACCATTAAGGAAGGAAAAGCGATCAGCCAGATTATTTATAGCAACCCTGAATAATTCTTTACAAATATTCTTTTATTATTCTTATTTTTGCAACCGAAAAGTCATTAGCTTTTGGCGTATCGCTTTATGCTACTATTTTTCGAGAAACTGGTTCTGTTTAACCGCAGATTAAAAGGGAATCGTGTGAAAATCACGAACTGTCGCGCAACTGTAAGTAACCGAAGTCTTTATAAAAAACCACTGTGCAAAGCATGGGAAGGAATAAAGATGTTACAAGTCAGGAGACCTGCCTATTTCTTTAGACAAAAACTTTCGCGATTTGAAGTTTATTGATCTTATAGCTTTTTCGGGAATTTCATATTCCTGAATAATTCTGTTAGTTTCAATATCATTTCATTTTCGCTTTAATTTATAATGAAATATGACTACAGAAGAAAGAATTCAATCATCGGAAACCAGAATTTTCAAAGCCGTTTTCCCCAATACTACCAATCATTACGATACCCTTTTTGGAGGAACCGCCATGCAATTGATGGATGAAGTTGCCTTTATTACCGCAACAAGATTTGCCAGAAAACGAGTGGTAACCGTAAGCAGCGATAAAATTGATTTTAAAAAACCAATTCCTGCAGGAACGATTGTGGAATTAATCGGAAAAGTTTCGCACGTTGGAAAAACGAGTATGAAAGTGAATGTTGAGATCTACACCGAGCAAATGTATTCTTACGAAAGAGAAAAGGCAATTGTAGGAGATTTTACTTTTGTAGCGATTGACGAATTTAAGAAACCAATTCAAATACTATGAATAGAGGTTTCGGCAACCTTTGGTTGCCGAAACAAATTGAAATTCAATGTTTTTTCAGAGTTTCGGCGGGCCAAAAGCCCGCCGAAACTCTGAAAAATTGTAAAAACAACCAATTTATTCCTCTAAAATTTCCAAACGGATGTCTATAGGAATAGTCGTGATAATCAATATATGATTGTCTTCATCTCTTACTTCTACATCAGCATTAGAAAAGCTTCCGTCAGAATTTTTTTTCTTAACTATAATATCTTTAGCACTGAGAAATTTCTTAGGAACGATAAGCGTATAATTGTTTTCACTTTGATGGTAATCCAGTTCTTCTCTGCTGTAATCTTTTGTTTGCATGACATTTTTTGTAAATTAAAAAACAATCTGCAGACCAAAATTCAAAAGTTCTTTTAATTTTAATAATATGTTTTGTTACTTTATTACTTTTTCAGATTCTAGATTAAGATTCATGAGATAATGAAAAGCCTCTCCCATTTCATCAGAAGCTCTGCTGATAGCATTTTCAAGCATTTTTCTGATTTGCAACTCTGTTACTTTAGCTTCCGTCCAGCTTTTCCCTGAAGTATGAGAATTTAGAATAAAAGGCATAATTCTGTCGATTGCGCACGCAAAAATGGCATCGGGAGTTTGTTCTTCTTCAAATTCAAGCCATAGGTTGAAGAATTCTGAGCGAATAGGTTCGTCCAAAATTCCAAAAATATTTTGAGCGGATTGTTTTTCTCTTTCAAATTTGCCAACCATTGCCGCTTCATCAAAAAGAAAAGTATCGCCTGCTTCAATTTCTACCAAATCATGAATGGAAAGCATTCTGATGACTCTCAACAAATCGATATCGGCTCTGTTTTTGGCGTACGGAAAAAGAATTTGAGCCAGAATAATAATCTGCCACGAATGTTCTGCTGTGTTTTCTCTTCTGGAATCATCTGCATTATAATTTCTTCTCTGCACATTTTTCAGTGCATCTACTGCGAGAATAAAATCAATTTCTTTCTGTATTTTCATTTATTTCTTCTTTAAAATATCGTTCTCTGGGATAGATTGTTGTTTTTGCAAACCACTTGTAATCTATAAATTCTCTTTTTACGGTTTTTACTTTTTCAGGATCTCTTGTATCTTCTTCAAATTCTAATACCTTCAATATTCCCCTTTCGGGAACGAACAGATATTCTGATGTAAGATTCCAGCAACATCCGTTTTTTTGATAGGCTACAATTCTTTCACGTTCTTGATCTGTTTTAAACATTCCGGAATTTGAACGAACCAAATTCGTCAACTCATCACTCAAAACAAACCGTTGTGTAGAAGTATTATTCAAATATACTTCATAAAAAGGACTTTCGTGATTACTGTTTCCGTTTCTAATGGCAACATCTTCAGTTGCGTCAAAATTGAAATCATCAAAAACAACTGAATTTTTCAATGAATCAAAAACAGGTTTGCTGCTTTCATTTAAATCTAAATAAAAATCGTCCGAAAATAAAGTCTGATATTTCCTGGAAATACCTTTATCATAAAGATCTACGGTAGCCTTCCCGTTGCATTTATTCTCATTACAGGTTTCAATAGTAACGATGACATTAAAGCTTTTGGAAACATCTCTCAACTCAAAAATATTTTGCGCACTACAAAGTCCTCCTAAAAGAACAGATGTCATTAGAAATTTGTTGTAATTCATGGTGATTGTTTTATCATTTTTCAAATGAAAATCTGAAAAATCTATAACAAATATAAATCTTTAAGCTCAAAAAATCAGTTTCTTTCTACTATTTAATAGTAATTCAAAATTATTAGTTAAAATTATTTAACTGATTGCCAATACTTTAGATTAGTTTTAAAAATAATTTCACTACTTTGTATTGCATATTACCATTTTAATTACATATCTTTGTAATGTAAAATCGGAATAGGTTCATCTAGCTAGGAACCGAAATCTGAAAATTATATAACTCAATAACAAAAACCTATTAAAGATGAATACCGAAAATACCAAAGCGCAAATGCGAAAAGGGATTCTGGAATTCTGTATTTTGAGCCTTATCAATAATCGCGAAATGTACGTTTCTGATTTGATAGACGAGCTGAAAAAAGGAAAACTGGATGTCGTGGAAGGAACCCTCTACCCTCTTTTAACCCGATTGAAAAATGGAGAGTTTCTCTCTTACAGATGGGAAGAATCTACAGGAGGACCTCCCAGAAAATATTACCAAATTACAGAAAAAGGCAAAACGTTTTTATCTGAACTTCAAATAACCTGGAAAGAATTAACAGATTCTGTAAACCAAATTACCCAAAAACTTTAAAAACAAAAGCTATGAACAAGACACTCTCAATAGGACTCGCAGGTTTTTCTTTTACCATAGAAGAACACGCATACATAAAGCTTAGCGATTATCTGAATGCTCTTAGAAGCGCTTTGGATATTTCTGAAGCTGATGAGGTAATTCACGATATAGAAATAAGAATGGTTGAAATCTTCAGAGATTCTTTAGGAAAACGTGAAGTAATCAACGACGGTGATGTAGAAAGGGTAATTGCACAGATTGGTACACCAGAAAAGATCGAAGAGCAGGAAGAAGCTTATTATTCTGAAAAAAATACAAACTCAAATAAAAACAATTCTACAGGAACAACCTATACAGATAAAAGACAATTGTTCCGGGATCCTGAAAATCAGAAAATTGCAGGGGTTTGTGCTGGTTTAGCAGCATATTCCCGAATGGAAATTTCTTGGATGAGATTGATCTGGGTGGGTGCATTTTTATTCTTATGGGTTGCACCGGGATCATCTTTTCTTGTAATTATTCTGTATTTTATTCTTTGGGCTGTTTTACCAAAAGCTGAATCTGCTTCAGATTTTCTAAAAATGAAGGGAAAGCCTTTAAATTTTGATAATTTAAAAGAAGAATCAAGTAAAATTGTACAGTTTGCTAACGAAACAAGTACAAGAGCGGGTGAAATTTTCATCGAAAACAAACCGTACATCAACAATGCAGGAAACGGAATCTGGAATGTTTTCAAATATATAATCGGTGCATTTTTCGCCTTCATGGCAATAAGCAGCATCATAGGTGTATTTGTAGTATTCGGTTTATTTGGAATTGATTCTAATTTTCCAGGAGCGAATGAAATGAAATTCCTTTTTGATGATGATGGCCTTTACAATGTTTTGGCAGCATTAATTATCATTGGATCTTTGATACCGGCTATACTTTTCAGTCTGTTGAGCATTAAAATCTTCTCACCAAAAACTAAGTTGAGAAATATCGGCTGGGTTTTAGGAGTATTATTTTTAGCAGTAATAGGCTTAGGAACATTCTTCGGAGTGAGTATGGCAAAAAGAGAAATGCTTTTTAAAGGTCATAAAGAAGATACTGAGGAAATTGCAATCAACACAACATCAGACAGTCTTTATGTAGATGTAAAACAAATTTCTATTCCCCAGAACTTTACGGGATATGATGACGACATCTATTCAGATAAAAAATCGGTGTACAACAAAGATTACATTTATGTAGAAGTTACAAGAAAGGAAAATGTAAAAACACCTTACCTGATCATCAAAAAAGAGGCAAAAGGATATAATATACCATTGAATGTAAATGTTCCTGTAGAAATTTCCGGTAATAAAGTATTACTTCCGAATTTTATTAAATACCCGTACGACCACAGATTCAGAGATTATCATATTGATTATGAACTGGTAATTCCTCAAAACATGATTGTAATTCCTGTAAAAGATCACGGGATAGATTTCAAAGGAGACCTGGATAATAACGGTATTAATGATAACGAAGAATCTGAAGACAATGAAGAAGGGAACATAAGCATTGAAAAAAACAAAATTTCAATCAACGGTTCTACCATCGAATACAATTCAGATGATAAAGACAGTGTAATCATTAACGGAGTAAAAGTTGCAGAAAGAGATGCCAAGAAAAAGATAGACTCTATCAAAAACATCATCAAGCAACAAGAAACCGAGATAAAAAATATCAAAATAAAAGACGGCGATAAAGAAATTTCTATTAAAACTAAATAAGTAACCTCTGAGAGTGTTGGAAGGTGTGGATGAAAGACAACCGTTTGAAATTCACACTCTTCTTCTCTCAAAAATTTACAAAAAATTTCAATAGAAAGTGTTTTATCTCAAAAAAAGCTTTATATTTGTATATCCAGATTCTATAAAAACAAACACGAAAAAAATTTAAGCCATGGTACAAGTAGTTTTAGAAATTGCAGTAAAAATCGCAGATTTAATCAGCAGTTTATTTTAAGAGCGACAATATTTCAATATATTTGTAAAGTATAACCAAAGTTTGGTTATACTTTTTTGTTTTAAATATAAAATTACATGAAAAAGCTAATAGGTAGTCTAATGCTAAAAATTCTGGGTTGGAAAGTCGTTCTGCAGGGCGATGTCAGCAATCTAGACCGTTGCATTCTTGTTGTTGCACCACATACCCATAATATGGAATATCTATTGGGAAACTTAGCCTACTGGAAATTAGGAAAAAAATTGAAAATTATCATTAAAGACGCTCATACTAAAGCCTGGTATGGTTCAGTAGTAAGAGGTTTAGGTGGAATCGGTATCGACAGAAGTCAGAAAAACGATCTTATTAATTTTGTGGCTAATGAGTTCAAAAAAGATGATTTCAGCTTAGTGATTACGCCGGAAGGAACAAGAAGCTGGGTTCCGAAATGGAGAAAAGGCTTTTACCACATGGCTTTAGCAGCAAAAGTTCCTATTGTTTTGGCAGCGGGTGATTTTAAAAGAAATATTGTTTATTTAGGATATCAAATTCCTTACGAAAGATTAGAAACGGCAAGTTTTGCTGAAGTAATGAAGGAAATTCAGGATTATTATATTAAAAATGACATCGGCCCAAAAATTCCAGCAAACTGGAATCCGAATATTATGGGAAATGACGTTGAAGAAGTTAGGAGTTAGGAGTTAGGAGTTAGGAGTTAGGAGTTAGGAGTTAGGAGTTAGGAGTTAGGAGTTAGGAGTTAGGAGCAAAATTACTTTTTACTTTTTACTTTTTACTTTAAAAAATTACCAATTACTTATTACACATAAAAATATGTACACAAAAGATAAAACGAAAGAAGAAATATTAGAATTCATCAACAACTGGGGTGAAGAAACTTTAGCGAAAACACTTGATATCAAATTCATTGATATTGATTTGGAAAACGAAACACTGACCGCAACAATGCCTGTTTCACCAAAAATTCATCAACCTTTCGTAATTATGCATGGTGGAGCAAGCTGTGTTTTAGCTGAAACAATGGGCTCGAGCCTTTCTAATATTTTTATCGACGGAAGCAAATATTTTGGGGTGGGAACCAACATCAATTCCAATCACTTAAGAAGTAAAAAAGATGGTATTGTGACTGCCGTAGCAAAATTTATCAGAAAAGGAAAAACGATGCACGTTTCCGAGATTGAAATTCGTGACGAAAAAGGTCAATTGATTAATCATACAACGATGACGAACAATATTATCAACCGATAAGAAATTTATTTTAAATAAAATTTAAAGGCTCAAATTTTTGAGTCTTTTTTATGATGTTACAACAAAATTTTTAGATTTTCATTTATTATGTAATTGAAAAACATAAATTTACACAGTATGAAAAAACATTTAATTATTCTGTTATATTCCGTATTCATTGTAACTTCATGTCGTAATAATGATGAAAACATTGAGAATAAAAATCAAATTAACTTTCAATTGATTGGAAAAGGAAATTTGATAGGAAATTACGTTAATCCTCAAAACACTATTATTACAAACTCTATACAATGGAATAATTTTCTTAATCAAATAGACAACACAACTTATCAAACTTCTGCTAGTTTTATCACAACTTATATTGATTTTAACGAATTTATAGTTATCGTTGTAGTAGATGAAACTTATCCAAGCGGTGGACACTCAATCGAGATTACGAAAATGGAAGAATACCCTAAGTATATTACTATCAATGTAGAAAAATCGTTAAAGGGAAACGTCACATCTTTTATCACTCAGCCTTATCATATTGTGAAAATTCCTAAAACCGCTAAATCTTTAATATTTAATTAAAGCCTCCTGCAACCTTTTTATTTTTTTTCATCTTATATAAAGAAACCCTTAAATTTATATATCATGAAAAAACATTTACTCCTTTTACTATGTTCCATCTTTTTTCTTACGATTTCCTGTCGTGGTAATCATGATGATGAACAATTGGAGAATAAAAACCAAATTAATTTTCAGTTGATTGGAAAAGGAAATTTGACGGGAAATTATACTGTCCAACAAAATACAGTGATTACAAACACAACACAATGGAATAACTTTCTAAGTCAAATAGACGGTCAAAACAATCATCCTTCTACAGATTTTACAGAAACAAATATCGATTTTAATCAGTTTATGGTAATTGTTGTTATTGATGCAGTTTATCCAAACGGCGGACATTCCGTCGATATAATGACCGTTGATGAAAATCCGCAAAATATTGAGATTGATGTAGAAAAATTACTTCAGGGAAATGTAACAACAGTTGTCACCCAACCATATCACATTGTGAAAATACCTAAAATTTTAAAACCTGTGATATTTAATTAAAATCTACTGCAACCTTTTTACATTTCCACATCTTATAAGAAAAGAATAACCATGAGAAATTTAATTTTATCATTTGTTTTATTGCTGACGTTTGTATTCTCTTGTCGGGAAAACGATATGGATGAAGGGCTTGAACAAAAAAACGCTTCATACGATGTATACATTGCCGGTAAAGAAAATAATAAAGCCTGTTTTTGGAAAAACACTATTAAAACTGATCTAAGTAATGGTGATGGTATAAGCACAACTAATATTAAAGTTGAAAATAATGATGTGTATGTTACGGGAGTTACTCTGCCAAATACAGCAAATAATGGGATAGAATATTTTTGGAAAAACAATGTGAGAACTACCGTTAAACAATATCTTAACATTCCAAATAACGTTCAATATTATATTAAATCTTTTACCGTAAATAACGGAGATATCTATTTTGCCGGTTATGTAGAAAATCCGACAACAACAAGTGCCTTCGATAAATTTGAAATGTGTTTTTGGAAAAATGGTGTAAAAACAATACTTTATAAAAGCAAATATTACTCTTCAGCAGAAAGCATCCTGATAGATGGTTCAGATGTATATATTTCTACAACAAAAGTTGACAATAATCAAAGTTTAGAATATGGATATTTTAAGAATACAGTATTCACATCAATACCATCAAGTTATGTTTATAATTTCGCAAAAAACAGCAACGGAATTCATTTATTATTTCAAAATAACTTAAAATATTATTCTAAAAATATCAGCACAAACACCGAAACTTTAATTGGTGATTACACACATCCTGTTCATGTATTAGGTAAAATTATTTCTCACAATGCCACTAATGATTTATATACAATACAAAGTTCATCGGGTGGGTTTTACTTTAAAAACAATTTACAAACTATTCCTAACTTCTCTACTTTACCCTATATTCAAGACATGTTTGTTTTAGATAACAATATCTATATGATAAAATATAATAATAATCTTACCCCTGATCCTAACAATCCAAATATGACTTACAATGGCAAAGTATTCATTAATGGTGTGGAATCGCAAAATATAACGAGTATAAGTAATGCAGGAAGTGGTTATTACGCTTTGGGAACTTTCAATTCAATTTTTGTAGTACAGAACTAAAAAATGTCAAAGACAAAACTCAACTGGCAAAAAATCTACCTCGACCATTCCCCAAAACTTTTGGGGATTTGTCGCAGATATATTACAGATCTTCAGAATGCGGAAGATATTGTACAGGATAGTTTTATGACGGCTATTCAGAAAAATCATCAGTTAAAAGACGAGAAGGCAATTTTTGGTTGGCTGAAAAAAATTGTTATCAATAACGCATTACAGTTCATCCGAAAAACCAGTAAAGATACCTTTATCACCACCGAACCATCAAAAATCCCAGATACATTGACCGAAATGACAACATCTGTAACCGACGAAAAAAAACACATTTTAGCATATGATTTTACGAGAGAAGAACTGTTGAAATCTATCGATAGTCTGCCTTCTCACCACAAATCGGTTTTCAATTTATATTATATCGAAAACTATTCTCACGCAGAAATTTCAAGTCTATTGGAAATTCCAGTCAATACATCAAAATCTCATTTGATGAGAGCTAAAAAATCGATTCAAAGCTATTTAATTACACATTTTGTCAACAATGAAACTCCGAAAAATAAAACGGCTCAGCTTTTAGTTTTTTTGGGTTTTGGCGGATTGGTATGGGCTCAGAATTTTCAAAGTAAATTTTTAGATTTCACTATTTCACCATCGAAAAATTTTGAAATTCCTTCTGATATTAATTCAAATACTATTTCGTTTTCATCAACCCAAAATTTTTGGAAAGAGAAAGCTATTATCGGAACTACTTTCTTCATTATTATTGTTGGGTCAATTTTATTTTTCAGTCCTAAAAATTCTTTAAGTAAAACATTTAATTCAAATATTACTAATTTTAAAGCCGTTGAAAATGTTGTAACAATTGATCAAAGCAAGACAAATATTTCAAAAGAATTATCTTCAAATAAAGGTTTAGAAAATGTAAAACCGGTGCAAAACTCAGATGTAGAAATCAACAAAGATTTAAAGCAAGAAAATCATTTCATTAAAACAAAAAACTTAGTATATTCCAAACCTATAACAAAAAAAGATTCTGCTGAAACTGTTTCTCACAAAGTGATTGTTGTAAAAAAAATAATTCAGAGAGATACTATTTTTATAGAAAGATAAAACTAAACCAACCATGCTTTTAAGAAAAATAATTTTACTTTTTTCTGTTATTTTCATTAATTCTACTTTCGCTCAACGCAAAAAAACAGATACGATTTATGTGTATGAAAAAGTGATTGTATACGATACTATTTATCTGGAAAAAGCAATAAAATTAAAACCTGCAAGTTTTAAGTTTTCTTCTTTGGAAATCGAGGAAGAAGAAATTAAAGAAATTAATCTAAAAATTGATAAAGAAGAACTTGAAGAACAAATAAAAAAACTAAAAATAAAAAGATTTCAATACGGAATTGAAGCTGGAATTGGTTTAAAAAAAGCAAGTTGGGCAGAAAATATCTCTGATAAAAATCAACAGTTTGGACAAAACTTAGGAATATGGATTTCTAAAAGCATTATCGATCCGAATTTTTCATTAATGCTTTCTGCAAATATCTATTCTTGGAATTCTACTTTTGATTTGGATGCCAATAAAGAAGAAACTTACCTCGACGGATTTTACTTTTCCAAAGACAACCAACCTCTACTCTTTCAAAGATTTAACAACAAACATTTTGAATATATTTTGCAGTTAAAAGCAATTTACGAATGGAAAAATCTCCGTCCGTTTGTTGGTTTTTTAGCTAATAAAAATAATTATAAAATGCAGTTTTTAGTTCCTGAAAATAATGTTTTGAATAAATTGGATGATTTTAAAAGCAATCAAGTCAATTTCGGATTTTCTTTAGGCTTACAATATGAGATATTTAGTCGTTTTTTAATTGATGTGGAATATCAACACTATAGAATCAAAAATCTTTCTTTAAAAAACTCTTCATTTGATTTTGACATTTTTAAGACTAATAATACCTTTGCTGAAAGAAAAATCAGCTTAGGAATATCTTATTTTATTTCTAAAATGGTTTTCTGAAAGATTCAAAATTATGATCTATTTCAAATTTCCTTTTGACGAACAACTTTACTCTACGGACGAACATTCTAACACTCATTCAATCAATTTTCACTCTTTTAATAATGCTGAAAGAATTGATATTGCCGGAAAAGTTATTGAAAAAGACCTGTCAGAATTTGAAAATTTAGAGATCAGCTCACAAATTTTACCTGAAGATGAAACTCAGTTTATTGCAGAAACTGAAGAAGAATATTTGCAAAAACTGAAAGAAGTCATTAAAATTATCAAAGAAAATAATCTTCCAAAACTGGTGCTTTCCAGAAGAAAAATTTTAACTGGTTTTACTGAAATAAATTTAAAAGAAAGTTTCAGCAACCTTTGTAGAAATTATCCCAATGCATTCAAATATTTATTTTTTGATGGCGAAACTTCATGGATGGGTGCATTTTCTGAAGTTTTAGGAAAATTCAATAAATCAACTCATCAGTTTGAAACGATGAGCATCGCCGGAACAATTCCTGTGTCTGAAGAATGGACTGAAAAAGAGATTGAGGAACAGAAGCCTGTTTCATCTTACATTAGAAATACTTTAACGAAATATGCCACTCTGAGCGAAGTTCAGGAGTCTGAAACGTACGATCATATTTCTGGAAATATCAAACATCTAAAAACCGATTTTAATATAAAGATCAATCCGGAAGATTTAGATTCTATTATTCAGGAGCTTCATCCGACACCCGCAGTTTGTGGAATTCCAAAGGATTTTTGCAGAGAAATTATTGAAAAAGTAGAAAAATTTCCTCGAGAATTATACGCTGGTTACATCAAAATTGAAACAGAAGATTACATTCAATATTTCGTTAATCTACGTTGCGCAAGATTATATAAAAATTCAGTTCATCTCTTTGTTGGAGGCGGAATTACCGCTCAAAGCAACCCCGAAAAAGAATGGAATGAAACTGAGCTTAAGTCTGAAGCCGTCTTGAAAAATCTGGTTATAATACATTCATAAAAATAAAATATTTAAACCAACAAAAAACCTCTTTCGTTTTGAAAGAGGTTTTATATACAAAGAATTACTTCTTCGCTCCTATTTTACTCCAAGTATTCAGGATGAAAAGTAAACCAACACCCAACAATCCGCAAGCGATTGAAATTAAAAATTTAACATTATCTTCAGATGTAATCTCTGAATTCCAGTCTATTGCATACGTATTGATAGCGATAATTACGATAAATACGATTAAAAATACTTTATAAAACTTCTGCATGATCTAAAAATTTATATAATTCTGCACCAGCTGCGCAAAATTTGCGGTAAATAATTTAATTGAAATCGCCAGTAGAATAATTCCGAAAACTTTCTGAAGAATTGCCAAAGATGCCTCTCCCATTTTCTTCTCGATCCACTTCGCAGATTTCAGCACCAAATATACGAAAATTGTATTGAGAATAATCCCACAAATAATGTTAATATCATGAAACTCTGCTCTTAAAGATAAAGTAGTCGTTAAAGTTCCGGCTCCTGCAACCAAAGGAAATGCAATCGGAACAATTGAGGCTGATTTTGCTTCGGTCGTTTTGTTGATTTCAATCCCTAAAATCATTTCAAGTGCAATGATGAAAATAACAAAAGCACCTGCAATAGCAAATGAATTGACATCTACACCGATGAATTTTAAGATCTTGTTTCCTACAAAAAGAAAAACAATCATAATCAATCCGGCTGTAATTGATGCTCTTCCGGCTTCAATTTGTCCGAATTTCTGTTGCAAGCTTACTACAATCGGAACCGAACCGATGATGTCGATGACCGCGAAAAGTACCATGAAACTGGTAATTACTTCTTTAAAAGAGAAACTGTTGAAAACCTCCATTTCTTACGATTATTAATTTCGCAAAAATATAAATAAAAAATGATTATTTACTAATAAGAGAATATAATTTAACAATATCTTTTAACAGATCGTTTACAGAATCTTCTGAGGTGATAGGAGAATACTTCTCAATCTGCACTTTTTGCAATAATTCCTGATAGCTTTCAGCAGCAGAACTTCCATTTTGTCTTTCAAGAAATACTTTAAAATCCTCTTTAGAACTTTGAAAATACTGATTTCTTACTTCCGCATCCATTTCGTCAAAGGTTTCAAAAAACTTAGGATAGTCACCTGAAATTTTCAGATTTTCAAGATATGCAAAATAATCACTGATATCTGTTTTTAAACTTTCTCTGATTTCTTTTTCTGTTTCAGCAACAGAACCCAAAGGTTTCGGAGTTGACTTTTCTTTAATTATAGTTTGTTTTTTTTGCCAATATTTAAACAAGATATAGGCGATGAATAAGCCAATTAATATCGCAATATTCACGAAGAGCACATTCCAGTTGAATTTACTTTTCTCTTTCACTTTAAAAGAAGTGGTTTTCAACACTGGGCTGTCAACGGTTTCCAGAAAGGTATTGGTATATTCATTTACTTTTTCTACAGTAGATCTTGCTTCTAAAACCTGATCATGCGAAAAGGCAGTTAAACCTAATTTTTCCTGTCCAAGATTTACATATTCTCTTTCAGCCGGATTGAAAAAAGCAAAAGCTTCTGTTTTAACAATCAGTTCACCTGCTTTTTTGGGAATCAAAATATATTTAGCCAAAATTTCCCCTTTCATTCCTGTAAGACCGGGATTTAGGCGTGAAGTAATTTTGGGCGCAAAAATTTCATAATCGGGAGATTCTTCAATTTTAGGAAGATTCATATCGGCAAGATTACCTTCACCAGATACTTTCACCGTTACATTAACAGGTTTTTTAGCCTCAATTTTTTCTTTTGTCGGGCAATAAATATCCACTTTAAAATTACCTACTGCATTTTTAAAAGACTGAGGTGAGCCTTCAGGAAGTTTTTTTACATTAAGCCTTACTTTATTGGAAGCTATCTTGCTTTTGGTAGAAAAAGTATTTACCGAAGCAGAAACCGAAGGAACTTCTACGTAACCCGACTCGTTTGGAAACACCATAAAAACAGCCAAAACCTGTGATGCCATATTGGCGTAACCGGAAGGATCTATCTCTGATCTTTTTAAACTTACTGCATGTACATTGAGGTTTTCCTGCTGTGGAAGCCTTATATTTTTTACTCTTCTAAGGTTGTCGATATTTTTGGAATAAACACGCAAAACAGCAATTGTAGGCTGATCCTGATACACTTCGCGATCTTCAATTTCCATATTGAGATAAACATCGTTGGCAAGATTTGCAATTGGTTTTTTCTCAATATCTTTTATGAAAATGTCAAAAGGTTCAGTTTTATAGATTTTATTATTGACGTTTACCAAGACAGAACCAATTCTTACTTTCCCTTTTTGTTTGGGCTCAAGAGCAATTCTGGTGATATATTGATCGATTGCCGTGTTTGTATCGGAGTCGTTAACGATTTGATTGAATGATCCGCTACCGATCATATTAAACTTTGACAGATCCGGAAGCATGATTTTACTCTTCTGTTCCAGATTATTTCCGTTTAGTTCTAAAACAATCGTAAGATTTACGACTTCTTTACCGTTGTAATCCGTTTTATCAGATTTCATAGACAGCTGTACCTGTCCGTAAGAAATTACAGATATGAGGGTAAATATTGCGTAAATAATTTTTTGTTTCATCACCAATCTTTCTCGTTGCTTTGCGGCTTTGAATAAGATTTTTCGTCTAAAATTCTTTTGGCAGTTTTTTTCTCTCTGCCGTTGATACTATCAAGGATGGCTTTTTCTAATTCTTTGGGAAGTTTGCCTTCACCGCCTTTTCCTTGGGGTTTGTTTTCCTCACCTTTATTTTGTTGAGGACCCTCACCCTGATCCTTTTGTTGATTTTTAGAATCTCCTTTCTCTCCTTTGTTTTTATCTTCTCCGCCTCCGTTTTTACCGGAGCTTTTGTCCTTCTTGCTGTCGTTTCTCTCTTTTTCTTTCTGCTTCAGCTTAGCAATCTCATAGTTTTTTCTGGTCGCCTCGTTGTAAGGATCTTGCTTCAGAGATTGTTTGTAATAATCAGCTGCTTTATCCGGCTGATTCATCTGCATCATTGTGTTTCCCAAATTGTGAAGCGTTGCCGCTTTATCCGGTAAAGTCTGAGAAAGTTTTTCTGCTTTTGCATACTCTTCTTTCGCTTCCTGATACATTTTTCTTTTGTACAGAGCATTTCCCAAATTATAGTGTGCTGTAAAATCACCAGAGTTTGATTTTATAGCTTCCATATATTTTGAAGAAGCGCCATCATAATCATTTGCATTAAATTTTTTGTTGCCTTCAAAGACTAAAGTCTTATAACTTTCCTGCCCAAATAATGCACTTGAGAACGAAAAAGCAAACAATAACGCTAAAAATACAATTTTAGTATTCATCTCTTGCAAAATTATCCCTTTATATGTTAAGAAACAGCGTCTTATTTGTTAAAATTGGGTTAAAGTATTCAATTAAAAACCGAATTACTTTAAACATTAAAATCTCTTTTAGGATTAAACAGAAAAATCATCAAAAAGAAAAATATAGAAACGCCTAAAAAGTATTGGTAATAGTGATTGGCATTCTGAGAATTGACCGTTGTGTTACTGTCTGATGCTTTTTTGTTGATTTCGTCAGCAATTCTTTTGGGAGCATCGTTCATATTATTACCATCAATGTAGCTTCCGCCCGTAGATTCTGCCATTTTTTTCAGAGCTCCGGTTTGTCTTTTAGAGATAACAGTTTCACCATTCTGATCAAATTTATATCCGATAAGCTGTCCAAACTTATAAACTGGCACCGGCGCACCTTCATCAGTACCAACACCTACAGAAGTAATGCTTATTCCTTCTTTATTTGCCAAACGTATCGCTGCATTGTCATTGCCTTCATTATCTTCACCATCACTTATTAAAACTACTTTTCTCGAACCTTTATTTATATTTTTAAATTTGGTTGCTGTAGTTTCCATTGCGAGAAGAAAATCTGTTCCCTGAATCGTTATATTGTCTGTATCTAAATCTGAAATATAGTTTTCTACCGAGCTATAATCTGTCGTTAAAGGCATTATAGAAACTGCTTCACCTGCAAAAATAACGATGCCTATCTTATCGTTTTTAAGCTCTTGCATGGTATTGATGATCAAATTCTTAGCCTGAGTAAGACGGTCTGGATTAATGTCTTCTGCATTCATAGAATTCGAAACATCCAATACAAACATCACGTTATTCATCTTTTGCTTGGTTTGTATTTTTTCGCTTCCGCTTAAAAGATCAATGATTGAAAATACCAAGAAAAGTGCTGCCAGAAAATAAAGTACCGGGAATATTTTTAAAAATCCCGAATTCTTTTCAAACAAACTTTCGTGAAATTTTGATTCTGCAAATAATTCTCTTTTTCTTTTTTTCCATCGCAGATAATGGATCAGAAAAAATGATAATAGCGGCAGAAGCAGCAATAACAAAAGATACCAGTAATTTCCTAAATACCAACCCATCAGCTTAAAAATTTATAAAGTACCCAACGTAAAATAGCATCAAAAATCAGCATTCCTAAAGCAATCCAGAGAAAAAGTCTAAAATATTCGTCATAATTGTACATTCTTGAAACATTGATATCCGTTTTTTCAAGCTTATTAATCTCAGCATAAATTTCCTGTAATTTACTTTCAGAATCTGCTCTGTAATATTTGCCGTCTGTGGTTGCAGCAATCTCTCTCAGCATATTTTCATCAATAGAAACTTCTCTTTCGTCGTAGATATATCCAAACTCATCGTAAGTAACGGGCATTAAAGCATAACCGTTTGTTCCAATTCCTATACAATATACCTTTATATGATTATCTTTAGCGAGAACAGCAGCAATCTCCGGGGGGAAGAGATTCCCTACAGGACTGTTTACTCCGTCAGTCATCAGGATGACCACTTTGCTTTTTGCTTTACTTTTCATCAGGTGATTTACAGCAACCGCCAATCCGTCTCCTACAGAAGTTCCATCTACCATTTCACGCTGATTCATGTTTACAATTTCTTCCTTTACGGCATCATGATCAAACGTCAATGGTACTTTCAGAAAAGCTTCCATTTTATATTTTACAAGACCAAATCGGTCATTAGGTCGTTTATTAATAAAGTCTACCGCAATATTTTTCAGCACTTCATAGCGATCCGGTTCAAAATCTTTTGACAGCATACTCAGTGAGACGTCTACAGCAAGCATTATATCAATTCCTTTTGTTTCATCTCTGTCCTGCGAAACCGAAAAAGTTCTCGGTCTTGCCATAGCAATGATTAAAGCAGAAAGAATGATATATTTTGATAGTTTTAATAAGAAAAGCACGGGAAGAATTCCACTGCTTCCGTTCATTTTTTTTGTTGTGGGAACTTTAATCCCTTTTCTTTTTTTCTGACTTAGATCTTTAAATAAAAGCGGAATAAACACCAAAAATAAAAGAAAAAACCACGGACTGTAAAATTCAAAATCAAACATCTTTTCTCAGGTTTTCAAATTCTATATCCTTTGATGAGCGTTGCACAAAGGCTCTTATTTCGGCAAAATCTTTTTCCATCACCTCTTTATCAGGAAATGTTTTGGCAAATTTCACCAAATCACCTCGTAAGAAAACATCTTCTACAATCTTTTCGTTATCCTGCGAAATGGTATTGTTTTCTTTCATTAAAACTATTAAATCGTCCGTCAGCAAAATATCTGCAGGAATCCGGTACTGTTTAGTTATAAATTTTCTTGAAATATCGATTAACTCTACATAAAACGAACGGTAATTCCCTTCTTCGATATATTTTTTCTTCTTTAATGAATCTAATTCTTTTAAAGTCTGATTTGTGGCTACAACAGGTGAACTTTTGCGTCTTCTTCCGTATTTGACAAACATTACAATGGCAAAAATTAAACAGATAAAAGCGATTGCCGCCAAAACATACCATTTATAAAGTTGCCAGTAATCAATTGCTTCCAAATCAACTTCCTTATTCTTCATAATGTCATTAATCTGGTCTTCTTTCAACGCAGTATTGATCACTTCAATTTCGTAAGGAATAGTTTTTAAAACCTTTTCCCCTACTTTAAATTCAAGCTCCGGAATTTTATAAACTCCTTCTTCATAAACAGCAAATTCTATTTTTCTTTCGTACGTATTGGCGTTGATGCTGATGCTGTCTGAAATTTCTTCAAAGTGAAAAGGCAGCAACTCATCTTTTGGCGCTGTAACAACAGCACTACTTTTAAGATTATCTATTTTTATAACGAAATGATTAACTTCTCCCAAAGCGAGTGTCGTTTTCTCCAGTTTAGAAGAAAGCAACTGTGCAAAAGAATTCACACAGATAAAGAATGAGAGTAATAAAAATATTTTTTTCAATTTTATTTCTAAATTTTTAGCATTTTGTTGTCATTCTGACGAAGAAAGAATCTAATATAACAAATAGATTCTGCTTTAGATTTCATTACTCAGAACGACAGAGCAAATTCTATTTTATTTCTTCTGAAAATAATTATACAATAATTTTGAATAATCTTCGCCAGTGTTTATATTCAAAAATGAGGCTGAAGAATTGGCAAAATCTTCTTCCAGATTTCTCTGCTTCTGTTTTTGTGCCTCAGCAAAAGTGTATCTCCATCTCGCACTCGACGTATTTGCCCAAACCTGATTTCCTGTCTCGGCATCGTACAACAAAGTATAACCGACATCGGGAATTTCGTTATCCTTTTCGTCATAAATTCTCATTCCCAAAAGCTGATGTTTTTTAGATGCTACTCTCAGAATTTTAGAATCGTAATCATCCTCAAAATCGGAAAGTAAAAATACAAGAGATTTTCTTTTAAAAATCCCCATCATATATTCTAAAGCTTTATCAACCTTTGATACCGCAGGAATATATTCAGCGGTCAAAATATGACTGATCATCGATAAAATATGCTTTCGCCCTTTCTGTGGCGGAATTACTTTGTACACTTTATCAGCAAATAAAATCAATCCTACTTTATCATTATTTCCTGCCGCAGAAAATCCTAAGCTTGCTGCAATTTCTGCAACATATTCTCTTTTAAGTTGGGTCTTTGTACCATAATCCATCGATGCGGAAATATCAACCAGAATCATCATCGTCAATTCTCTTTCCTCTTCCATTACCTTAACGAAAGGTTCGCGGAAACGAGCTGTTTTATTCCAATCGATTCTGCGAATTTCATCTCCGAACTGATAAGGGCGGACTTCTGAAAATGTCATCCCCTGACCTTTGAAAGCACTGTGATATTGCCCCATCAAAGTAGCTTCCGTTTTCCTTCTGGTACGGATTTCTATTTGCTTGACTTTTTTTACAATATCTTTTATTTGCATGGTTTCCAATATAAATGATAATTGATAGATGATGATTGATAATACAAAATAATATCATTTATAAATCATCATTTATCAATCATATTTTAAGGTGCTTGAATTTTCGCTAAAATTCTGTTTACAATTTCCTCAGAACTAATTTCTTCGGCTTCAGCTTCAAAAGTAAGCCCGATTCTGTGTCTTAAAACATCCTGCGCCAAAGCTTTTACATCTTCAGGAATTACAAAAGCTCTTCCTTTCAAAAACGCATACGCTCTTGATGCAATGGCTAAGTTGATTGATGCTCTTGGTGAAGCTCCGAAACTGATGTAATTTTTCAGTTCAGAAAGACCATATTTTTCAGGATAACGGGTTGCAAAAACCATGTCCAGAATATATTTTTCAATTTTTTCATCCAGATAAATCTGATTGACAATTGCTTTTGCTTCAACAATATTCTGTAATGAAATTACCTGTTTTATTTCAGGTTGATGTGAGGTAGAAACCATTCTCATTACTTTTCTTTCATCTTCAAATTCAGGATAATCGATTTTACATTTCAGCATAAAACGGTCGCTTTGTGCTTCAGGTAATAGATAGGTTCCTTCCTGATCGATCGGGTTTTGAGTAGCCAAAACCAAAAAAGGTTTCGGTAACGGCATTGTTTCGTCACCGATGGTCACCTGCTTTTCCTGCATTACTTCCAAAAGAGCCGACTGCACTTTTGCAGGAGCTCGATTAATCTCATCTGCTAAAACAAAATTTGCAAAAACAGGACCCCTTTTTATAGAAAAATCATTTTCTTTGATATTATAAATCATTGTTCCTACAACATCCGCAGGAAGCAAATCTGGCGTAAACTGAATTCTTGAAAAATCGCCGTGAACCGCTTCTGCCAAAGTCTTTATCGCTAAAGTTTTTGCCAAACCGGGAACACCCTCCAGCAAAACATGACCATTTCCTAAAAGACCGATCAAAAGCCGATCGATCATGTAATGTTGACCAATAATCGCTTTATTGATTTCCTGCCTTAGAAGATTAAAAAAATAATTTTGTTCTTTAACCTTTTCGGTCAATTGACGGATGTCTTCTGCTTGATATGAATCTGACATTAGTTTGAATTAAAATAATGGGTAAATTTCTGATAAATACTTGCACTAATCAACACAATTAATGCCATATTTGAGTTAAAGTTTGTTAAATATTCTCTCTTAAATATAAGAATAATAATTGAACTTTTACTAAATCTGCCTCTGGAAAACGCTTACTTTCATAAAAATCTATAAATTTTCATTCATTGATTCGGTCAAGAATTGTCATTTTCAGTTTATTAAACTATTTTTGAAGATTAAAAATATTGCAAAATGAATTATCATTTTCAAGCTCACAGACAGGTCAGAAAAAATCTTTTGGATATTCTTCAGAACACTTCTCACCAGGATCTGTTATTAATTCCGGATGGTTTTAATAATAATATCTATTGGAATATTGCCCACACCGTTGCTACACAGCAATTGCTGCATTATTACCTGAGTGGAAACACGTTCAGAATAGATAAATACTGGATTGAAACGTACAAAAAAGGAACGTTACCGAATCTGAATGTTCAAAAATCTGAAGTCGAGGATTTGGAATTTTTACTGACCGAAACTTCAAAAACTTTGATGAAAGATTTCGACAGTGATTTCTTTTCAGATTACACACCTTATACCACAAGTTTCGGAATGGATTTGAAAAGTATTCAGGATGCTATTATTTTTAACAACATGCACGAAAGTCTGCACTACGGCTATGCAATGGCGCAGAAGCGAGCAATTTTAGGAGAAAAATACTAAGGTTCAAGGTTTGAAGTTCAAAGTTTAAGGTTATGGCAACAATCAGCAAATTCGAAGATTTGGAGATTTGGAGATATGGAAATTATCCAGAATTTTGTGTGCTGAAATTTTTGAAATTATTGAAACTACAAATCTTAAAAACAACTTTAGACTAAGCAATCAAATTGATGGCTCATCAGGTTCAATCATGGATAACATTGCTGAAGGGTTTGAAAGAAACGGAAATAAAGAATTTATCAACTTTCTTTCAATTGCAAAAGCTTCATGTGGAGAAACCAGATCACAATTATACAGAGTATTTGACAGGAAATTTATAACTCCTGAAAAATTTGAAAATTTAAAAGAGCAAACTGAAATACTGAGCAAAAAAATGGGCTCATTTATAAATTATTTAAAGAATACAGACTTGAAAGGGACAAAGTTTAAATTATAGACACATTTTAACATTGAACTTTAAACCTTAAACGTTGAACTATACATATGAAAGACGATTTTATTTTTGGGCTTCGTCCCGTATTGGAAGCTATTGAAGCTGGAAAAACTATTGACAAAATTTTTGTGCAAAATGCATTGCAGGGTGAGATTTACGCTGAACTGAAAGCTATTTTAGCAAAAAATAAAATACGTCCCAACTACGTTCCGGTAGAGAAACTTAACCGTTTTACAAGGAAAAACCACCAAGGTGTGGTAGCTTTTATTTCTGATGTTCCGTTTCACAGAATAGAAAATATTGTTCCTGAATTATTTGAAGAAGGTAAAACGCCATTCATTTTAATTTTGGACAGATTAACTGATGTAAGAAACTTCGGAGCAATTTGCAGAACTGCAGAATGTGTAGGAATTGATGCGATTGTAATTCCTGAAAAAGGTGGTGCACCGGTAAATTCTGATGCGATAAAAACTTCAGCCGGAGCCATGTACAACATTAAAATTTGTAAAGAACCGAATTTGGCTCACGTTGTAGATTTCCTACAGCAAAGTGGAATTGCAGTATTTTCTGCAACCGAAAAGGCACAAAAATTGATATACGACGTTGATTTTACTGCGCCTTGCGCCATTGTAATGGGAAATGAAGAGACCGGAATTTCTAAAGAAGTTCTGCATCATTCAGACGAAAAAATAAAACTTCCGATAGAAGGAAAAACACAGTCTTTGAACGTTTCTGTAGCTTGTGGAGCGATTTTATATGAAGCAATGAGACAGAAAATCACAAAAATTTAATTCACCTTTTAAAATTATTTAATGAAAAACATAGCAGCATTAGCGCTCATCTCAATAGCACTTGTTTCATGTAAAAAGGAAACAGCAACCGTAACCAAAATAGATCCTAAAACAGGAAAAACAATCACCGTAGAAGTTCCTGCAGATTCTGTAAAAGAAGTAAAAGCAGATGCTGCAATCAAAGATTCTGTGGGTATTTTCAAACAGACTTTTAAGCTTGAAAAAGGAAAGACTTATCCTTTGACAACCTACCAAAGAGATACAAAAACGATGACTGATCCGCAAGGTAAAACCATGACCGGAACCAGCGAATCTACGGACGAAATGAGTTTCACAGTGAATGATATCAAAGGAAATGTCTATGATCTTACCATCAACCTGATTGGAAAGAGAAATTCTCAATCTGCACAAGGAAAAACTGTTATTGTAGATACCAAACTTCCTCTTCCTAAAGAAGATGATCTGAAAATGATCTGGAATGTGAATAAAGCACTTACCGGAAACAAGCTGAACATGAAGATGGATACAAAAGGAAATGTAATTTCTATCACCGGATTTGAAGCTGTTTACACAAAAATTTCTGATGCGCTTAAAAACATCGTTAAAGACGCTAACCAAAGAGCAAGCGTTGTAGCAAGCCTTAAAGAAAGCTTTAACGAAAAAGTTCTGAAAGATCAGTTTGAAAAAAACCTTTCTGTAATTCCTAAAAAAGGAGCGAAAATTGGTGAAAAATGGAGTACTTCTGAAAGCGCAGATGAAGCAGGAAAAATCAAAGTAACTTCAAACTATACCCTGAAAAGTGCAGGAAACGGAATTGTAGAAATTGCAATCACTGGCGGAATTCCTAAAAAAGAAGAGAAAAAATCTCAAGGTCCGATGACGCACAGCATGAGCAGTGAATTGTCTCAAAACGGAACGATCAAGTTTGATCAAAACACAGGGTGGATTAACAACCAAAACATCAGTGTAAAAACAACGCAGGTAGAAACTATTTCAGACGGAAAGCAATCTCAGTCGATGAAAAGTGTTTCTAACTCTTCTGTAATGGTAAACCCTTCATCTAAATAAGTTTTAGGGTTTGAGTGTCTGAAAGTTTTAGAACTGAAATTTTAAAACTTTAAACTTTGAACTTTGAATTATTAAATAAAAATAATATGTCTTTTATCAAAGGAATTTTTGAGATCGTTCTCGCAACCATTGTTATTTTTTTTGTCTGGAATATTTTGAAGAGAATTTTCTTCAAAAAGTTTTATAATTTCATGGGATTCAAACCCAATAATAATCAGCAGCAGGAAACCAAAAACTCAAAAACGAATATTGAAAAAAAAGTAAAGTGGGACGCAGAAACTGTGGACTATGAAGAGGTGAAAGAGAAAAGATAATATTATTTTGACTTTCTAAAACACCTAAATTAAAATCTACTTAATAACCGAGATGGCAAAAAACAAAAACTTAATATATATTGCAGTTTCATTAATTGCATTTTTAGTTTTAGCATTTTTATATTCTACTCCTGTTTTTACAGGAAAACAGCTTTTCCAGCATGATATCGTACAATATCGAGGTGGCGCAAAAGAGTTGATCGATTATCGTAACAATTATGATAAAGAAACTTACTGGAGCGACTCTATGTTTGGCGGAATGCCCACTTACCAGATGGGAAGCCGCTTTGAAGGGGACATTATAAAAAAAGTTGACAGCTATCTGAATATTTTGCCAAGACCGGTTAATTATCTGTTTTTACTGTTCTCAGGATTTTTCCTTTTAGGAATGGTTGCCGTCAGAAACTGGAAATACGCCCTTTTGGGAGCTACTTTTTTTGGACTCTCCACTTATTTTTATATCATTATTGCAGCCGGACACAACGGAAAAGTAAATACGATAGAATATTTCGCGCCACTTTTAGCCGGAATTTTATTGGTTTATATCAGAAAAAAATACGTCCTCGGATTTATTGTAACCACCCTCTTCTTCGGATTACAGGTTGCGGCAAACCATCCACAAATGACCTATTATTTATTCTTAGGCTTAGGATTTTTATTTATTTCTGAATTGGTAAGAGCGATAAAAAAGAAAGTTCCGATGAAACATTTTTTGATTTCATCAGGAATTATAGCTTCTGCTTTGGCAATCGGAGTTGGGATGAATTCTCAGCGAATCATGGCTAATTCTGAGTACATCAAAGAAACAGTAAGAGGAAAACAAATTCTGAATACCGAAACGCATACTGCCGGAAATTCTGGAATGGATAAAGAAAGCATCCTGATGTGGAGCTACGGTAAACTGGAAACTTTAAACCTATTTATCCCAAGATTAATGGGCGGCGGAAGCCAGGAGCCTGAAGGAGCTGCAATGATGGAGAAAGTACAGCAGATGGTTCAGGACAATGTAACTTCTCAGGCAGAAATGGATAGAGTTTCAAAAGGATTTGGAAGCTTGACATATTGGGGAGATCAACCGGGAACTTCCGGACCAGCTTATCAAGGTGCCATTGTTTGTTTCTTAGCACTTTTGGGATTCTTTTTTGCCTCAAAAAAATACCGTTATTGGATTTTAGGTGCTACAATTCTCACCATATTATTGGCTTGGGGAAGCAACTTTATGCCACTTTCAGATTTCTTTATCGATTACGTTCCTTTTTACAGCAAATTTAGAGCGCCATCTTCTATTTTGGTTGTTGTGGAATTATTATTTCCATTAATTGCTATTATCGGATTATACAGATTCTTCAATAGCGAAAAGTTGGAAGAAGATTACAAAAAGAAAATTCTTACTTATGTTGGAAGTGGAACTTTAGGTTTAACTTTAATTCTAATTATTTTCGGAAAATCAATTTTAGGTTTTGCCACGGATAATGAAAAAGTATATTTACCACCTTTTCTACTCGATTATTTGGTTGACGAACGTTTCAGTATGTTCAGAACAGACGCTATCAAAGCATTATTATATGTTGGAATTACGGTAGCCGTTTTATTTTTTGCTTTAAAACAAAAGCTTAATCAGAATATTGCTTTAATTATCATCGGATTGGTAAGTTTATTTGATCTTTGGTCTGTAAATAAGCGTTATCTAAACGATGATAATTATGTAGATAAAATCTTTGCTGAAAACCCTTTCCAAACTGAAGGTTCAGATTATTTAGCTGAAAAAGTAGGTGATAACCCAAACCTACAGTCTATTTTAGCGAGTATTCCTGTCAACAAAACATTAGAAACTATTGCTGAAAATGACAAAAAACATTACCGAATTTACAATCAGATTTTAGGAACAACGAGCGAAACTAACACGTCTTATTTTAAAGCTTCAATCGGAGGTTATCATGCGGTGAAACTGAGAAGATATGATGACTTATTAAATGAATATATTTCTAAAGTCGATAGCGTAAAAACTCCAAAAATCCTGAATTTACTCAACACTAAATACATGATTTTTGGGAATCCGGGAGAGCCACAAGTTGTTCCAAATCCTAAAGCCAATGGAAATGCATGGTTTGTAAGTGACTTGAAATTTGTAAATACTCCAGACGAAGAAATTAAATATATCGGGGAGATCGACAGCAAAAAAACTGCGGTCATCAATGTTTCCGACAAACCATATTTTAATAACAAACCTCTTCAGGCAGATTCTACAGCAACAATTAATCTGACAAAATATGAGGCCGACGAATTAGAATTCAAATCTCAGTCTAAAACTCCGCAATTAGCCGTTTTCTCTGAAATTTATTATCCTCATGGCTGGAAAGTTTTTGTTGATGAAAAAGAAGTTCCGTACATCAAAGCCGATTATTTATTGCGTGCAGTACATGTTCCGGCTGGAAATCACCATATCAAAATGATTTTTGAGCCACAAGTCATCGAAACTGGAAAATGGATTTCTCTTCTTTGCTTCGGATTATTCATTGCATTGAGTGCTTTTGGAATTTATTTTATTTACCGAAAAAAAAAGAAAAAACAAGTTGAAATCATTAAGTAATTCAAAAAGTTTAAAAAGCTTATGATTACTCAAAAACATATAACAGATCTTACCTACAAAATAAATGGGGCCTGTATTGAAGTTCACAAGATTTTAGGTTCAGGTTTAGCTGAAATAGTTTACCATAAAGCTTTAGAAAAAGAATTCAAGCTAAGAAGTATTGAATTTAAATCTGAATTTCAAATTTCTGTTATTTATAAAGATGAGTATTTAGATTGTGATTTTAAATGCGATTTTTTGATTGAAGATTAATTGTTTTAGAAATTAAATCAGTTACCTCTATTTTAGACATCCATAAATTCCAAGTTATTAACTACATGAATTTATTAAAAGTTCCTAAAGGGATTTTGGTAAATTTTAATGTGAAAAATCTATATCATTTTGGTCAGGAAACATTTATTAATAAATACTTTGATCAATACGATTAAATAATAATTTTCTAATTTTTAAACCACAAAAGAGACAAAAGATTATTAACTTTTTTAGTTATTCAAAAGAGAGCAAAATAGAATCGGTTACTTGAAAATTCCGAATTATTATATGTTTACATTTTGTAAGCTTTTGAATTTCTCAAAACCATTTTTATCTTTTGTCTCTTTTGCGGTTAAATAAAAAAATAATGTCCACGGAAAAAAAAATATTAATCATCACTTATTATTGGCCACCTGCAGGAGGACCAGGTGTTCAGCGTTGGCTGAAGTTCGCAAAATATCTTCCTGAATTTGGCTGGAAACCGATTATTTATACTCCTGAAAACCCAAGCTATCCTTTATTGGATGAAAGTTTAATGAAAGATGTTCCTGAAGATTTGGAAATCGTAAGAACAAAAATCTGGGAACCATATCAATTGGCAGAAAAACTGAATAAAAGCAATAAAAAATTCAAAGCAGGGCAGTTTGATGTAGGCAACAATCAAAGTTGGAAATCTAAGCTTTCAATTTGGGTGAGAGGTAATTTTTTCATTCCCGACGCGAGAGTTTTTTGGGTTAATCCTTCAACTCAATTTCTTGAGCAATATTTGAAAATCAACAATATTGAGACGATTGTTACTTCAGGGCCGCCCCACTCGATGCATTTGATTGGTTTAAATTTAAAAAAGAAATTTCCGGATTTAAAATGGATTGCCGATTTCCGTGATCCGTGGACCGAAATTTCGTATTATAAACATTTAAAACTGACCAACAGATCAGATAAAAAACACCGCCAGTTGGAATCTGAAGTTTTTAAAAACGCAGATATTACTCTGGCAACAAGCTATACCGATGCAGAAAACTTTCGTAAAAATGGAGCGAATGCGTTTTGTATCACCAATGGTTTTGATGAAACAGACTCAAACCCTCAAACCCTTCAACCCTCAAACTCTCCAACCCAATTTACACTAAGTTACATCGGTGTTTTAGAGCAGTTGAGAAATCCAGAAAATCTTTGGAAAGCGCTCGATAAATTAGTGAAAAACAATTCAGATTTTGCGGAAAACTTCAACCTTAAATTTGTCGGAAGAATTGATGATAAAATTTTAGAAGTTATTGAGAAATCAAGCTTAAAAGATCATATTCAGAATCTTGGTTACGTTTCGCACGATAAAGCGGTTGATGAAATGGCGAAGTCTTCCCTTTTATTGATTACTAATTTTCCAAATGACTCTTCAAAAGGAATTATTCCTGGAAAAATATTTGAATATTTGGCAACTGGCAAACAAATTATTTCTTTCGGACCCAATGAAGCTGATGTTGCAAAAATTTTAGATGAAACAAAAGCCGGAAAACATTTTGGATACAATGATTTCAAAAAAATTGAAGATTTCATTTTAGAAAAATTCGAACTGTGGAAAAGTGGAAACCTTTTAGAAAACACTCAAAATATTGAGCAGTTTTCAAGAAGAAATTTGACAAAACAGTTGGTACAAATTCTGTAAACTACCCCGTCTTCAACTTCGTTGAATCTACCTTTTATAAAAGGGGAATTTTAAATCGTCCATTCGTCATTGATGACAGCGATTACGTAATATTTCCCTTCAAATTCTTCAAACACAAATCGGAGTGCATTCCAATCCATTCCGCCATTTTTTTCAGATCCGGGAATATAATTTTCTGTAAAATTGGTATTTGGATATATTTCTTTTAAATTATTGAGAGAATTACCTGTGCCTAAAAATGTATCAAATGCATAGTCAGATTTTGTGAAATCTTTTTTAAATACCCAGTTTTTGAGATATTGCTCAAGAGTTGCTTTATAAATCTCACCCGACCCATCTCTGGAGCCCCACGTAAAAATAGTTTTTGTAGGCAGATATTTCTCGAAATCGGTTTTTGAGAAATGCTTGTCTTCATTTCGGTTAACAAAAGCATACATCGAAAATCTCACCCCTTTTTCAGGATGAATATAATTGGCAAACACATCATAATAACCTACTTTTAGCGCTTGTAAAAGCTCATCATTAGTCTTTTTCAACGCTACTTCTTTTGAAAACGCTTCAGGTTTTGTATCTGTTCTTTCATTTGACCTTTTCAGATTATCTGTAGAAACTACCGGATTTTTATCTTGTTTTTTCTCACACGATAACGCTGCTAAAAGTAAGATTGCTAAAAAAGATTTTCTCATTATAATTTTCGTGAAAAGTTCAAAAGCGATGCCAGTTTTGAGTTTTAAATTTTTAGTGTTCAATTGAATGAATAGAGTTTAAATATTATAAGTATTGTTTTTGACTTATTACTAAAAGCCTCTTGCTTCAAGCTTTTTTGTATTTTTGTTATATGGAAATTTTAGATATTCTGATTATCGGAGCCGGGCCAATTGGTCTCAACTGCGCACTCGAAGCAAAGAAAAGCAACCTGAATTATTTAATTATAGAAAAAGGAACAATTGTAAATTCACTGTACAACTATCCTTTATACATGAAGTTTTTTTCGACGGCAGATAAGCTTGAAATTGCAGAAATTCCTTTTATCTCGGCTGCCCCAAAACCGGGAAGACAGGAAGCGTTGGAATATTATCAGGGAATTGCAAGGCAGAAAAACATCAATATTAATCTTTATGAAAAGGTATTAAAAGTTTCTAAAATCGGAAAAATATTTAAAATTGAAACTTCCAAATCAAAATATACTGCCAAGAATGTAATTATCTCGACCGGGTTTTACGATATTCCGAATCTGATGAATATTCCCGGAGAAAATATTGAGAAAGTAAAGCATTATTATACCGAACCTTATCCGTATGCAAGACAGAAAATCTTAGTCATCGGATCGAGTAATTCTTCCGTTGATGCCGCTTTAGAAACTTATAGAAAAGGTGCTGAAGTAACCATGATTATTCGTAATTCTGAAATTTCTGAAAATGTAAAATATTGGGTGAAACCAGATATTGAAAACAGGATTGCAGAAGGAAGTATTAAAGCTCATTTTAATGCTGAATTGATAGAAATTAAAGAGAAAACGGTTATTTTTAAAGATAAAGAAGGTGAAATTCAGGAAATTGAAAATGATTTTGTTTTGGCAATGACTGGTTATCTTCCCGATTTTGATTTTCTTAAAAATTCCGGTATTGACTTACAAGGTGAATGTTTAAATCCTGTCTACAACCCTGAAACAATGGAAACCAATATTGAAAATTTATATTTGGCAGGCGTTGTTTGTGGTGGAAAAGACACTCACCTTTGGTTTATTGAAAATTCAAGAATTCATGCGGAAATGATTATCCGAAACATTCTTTCAACGTAATTATTTTATTATAAGAAATATAACAATATATTCTTACTTTTGAAATATTCAATTTCAATATGAAAAGAAACATCATCTTCGCCTTACTTACCACATTTTTTTCAATTACAATTTCAGCTCAGTCGGATAGCATTCGAGTGTATGTTACCAAAGCGCTGAAGATTATGAAAAGTAAATCGGTGAATAAATCAAAGCTCAATTGGGATGAAATATTTGATAAAACTCTTGCAGAAGCATCGAAAGCTAAAACGATAAAAGAGACTTATCCCATTATAAAAAATTCTTTAAGTTCATTAAACGATTCTCATTCTAATTTTTACCCTGCAGAAGTGGTAAAAGCCTACACTTTAGGATACAAAGCAACGGGTCAGGAGTTTCCGGTCATTAAAAGTGAAATGCTGGAAAACAGCTATGCTTACATTAGTTTACCAGATATTGGCTCGTTCAATAAAGATGACTGGAACTTGTACATCAATACTTTTTATGCAAAAGTGAATGACTTGCAAAAACGTAAACCTAAAGGCTGGATCATTGATTTGAGAGGAAATTTTGGAGGAATGCTTTATCCGATGTATGCTGCAATAGCTCCTTTTTTAGACGATAAAAATGTAGTCGGGACAAAAGACGCTGAAGGACAAATTGAATATTACAATTACAAAGATGATAAGTTCTATGAAGGTTCAACAGCTACACAGATGTTCCAATTAACACAAAAAGAGCCAAAATCGGTGAAAAAACCTGTAACAATATTGGTAGATAAAGTGACGGGAAGTTCGGGAGAATTTATTACCGCTGCATTTGTCAGTCAAAAAAATGTAAAAATCATTGGCACAAATACGCAGGGCTTAACCTCGGGAAACCAAGAATATAAGTTATCTGACGGATCTTTCCTTGTTCTTACCACGGGCAATATTGTTGATAGAACAGGAAAAGAATATGCTAAAATTGGTGAAGGAATTCCCCCAAATATCATCATTGAAAAATCAGATGACAAAGCAAAAACGAATGAAACTTATTTGAAAGAGGCATTGAAGTACATTGATGGCAAATAAAAAAATTAAAAATCAACCTTCATTCCCAAAATAAAATTTCTTTTCGCTGCAGGATTATAATATCGGTTTCCAAATGCATTGATATCAAAACCAGAAGTATAATCTTCATTATATAAATTCTGAATCTGAAGATATAAATTCACTCTTGTTTTCTCAAAATCTACCGGAAATCTGAATTGAATATTTCCAATTAAATTTGATTTCGAATAAACAGAATTCGCATCATTCAAAGGTATTTTTGAGGTATAAAAATGAGAATAATCAACATAAAGTTTTTTAAAGAAAGTAAAATTCACTAAACTGTTCATTGTTGTTCTCGGAACTCCCGTTGCATCATTTCCTGAAAAGTCATTTTGATTTTGCTGATAATTTTTAAATTTAAAATCATAAAAACTTCCTGAAAATCTGAATTTCAACTGGCTGAAAAAATCATTTTTAAGATCAAAGTTTTTAGATTCCAACAAAACTTCAAAACCTTTCTGAACAGTTTTCCCTGAATTCACAAAATATTCCTGTCCGGCTTCATTTTGCCTTCTCACAATTGCATCATTGAGTCGAAAATCAAAATAGTTTGCTTCCACAAAAAAGGAATTTACAAACTGCTTTCGAATTCCCACTTCTCTGTTCCAACCAAATTCCGGACTTAGATTGACATTAAATTGCTGGTTTGAAGAACGAATTTCTTCATTGGTGGGTGCTGAATTTCCTTTTCCGATTTTCCCTCTAACCGAAAAACCTTTTTCTAAAAGATAGGTTATTCCAAAATTAGGAAGCCATTGATTTTTAAAATGTATATTTCCGTTTTCTGTTCGAGGATAAACCCTTTCCCAATCGTAAGAATTTGAATTTAAACTTATCGAAATATCACTAAAAAATTTTTCATTTATATTTAATTTCTGCGACAGAAAATAAAATCCTGACGTGTTTTTAATCTGATCAAAATTTTGTGGATTGCCTTCAAATCCTTTGTTATTATCATAATTTTTAACGAAAATATCATTAATTCCACCTTCAAAACCGAATCGGTAGGCTAATGAAATTTTATCCCACATTTTCTCATAATTAAAATGGGTTCTTACCGCAAAATTCTTTTCAAAACGGTTTTCAAAATTGGTAATAAACGGATTTTCAAAATCTACGTAAGAGCCCTGAACTAAAATGAAATGCGAAAAATTATGATTAAATTGATATTCATTTGAAAGCCCCGCAAGAATCATTTTATTGCGAATTCCTGCGTTCTGTTCTTCAGCACCCGGAAGTGTTGCAGTTCCCGGTCGGGTTTGCTTTCTGTCAGTATTCATCTGCTCCAAAGTCAGTCCGCCCGGCGTTTGATAATCAAGATCAGAATACATTACCATCCCTTTTAAAATTCCTTTTTCTGAATACTGAAAATGGTCTTTCACAAAAAACTGTTTGCGCTGAACCTTAGATTGTCTACGATAAGAATCTGTCTGATAATAATTCTGAAAAACTTCTATGAAATGTTTCCCGATTTGTTTAGAAAAATCAAAACTCTGGTTAAATGCTCCATAACTTCCGGTGGATAAATTAGCTGATAAATTGTCTGAATATTTTGTTTTTAAAAGCACTGTTCCTCCTGTTACCGCTCCATAATCACCACTTTCCGGACCTTTATAAATTTCCATTCGATCAATCAATTCTGGAGAAATCACATTAAAATAAGTATTTCCGGAAGCATCTGACAAAATAAAATCATCGAGATAAACCTTTACATTCCGAACTCCAAAAGGTGAACGTAAAGTACTTCCACGAAGCGAAATCCTGTAACTTCCGGGGGAACGTTCTTCCATTCTTGCTCCTGAAATTTGATTGATCGATTCCAGCATTCTTTCCGGTGTATTTTGATTGAGTAAATTTTCTGAAACTACCGAAACTGATTTTGTGGAAGCAATAAAAGTAGTTGGCTTTTTATAAGCATCAATTTTTACTTCTGAAATTAAGTTGACAGAATCTTTTTTCTGAGACAGTAAAAATGTTGCGGACAGGGTTGAAAGAAGAAAATATATTTTTGTCATTGTGCACTGCAAAGCAAAAATTATACTGTTTTTTGTTTATTTAAAATTAATGTTTTGTGAATTAATCAAAAAAAAGAAAGCTGCAAATCTGCAACTTTCTTATATCATTCAAAATTTAAAATATTTAGTCAATAATTTCCTTGTTGTCTTTAATCATCCATGGAACAATAAAGTAGAATGCAATGGCAATCAAGGTTGCCAGAACTCCGGTACCAACCCATAAAACGGTAAATCCTAGTTTTTCAGCAATCAAAGTTCCCAAATATGGGGTCACAATAAATGCGATTGAAAAAGAAATTCCATTCAAACCCATATAAGCACCTTTATTGTTTTTTCCTGACCTTAAAGCGGTGATGGTCGACATAAAGGGCAATGCCCAAATCTCACCAATGGACAATAAAGTCATTGAAATTACTAAAGTGATAATACTGTAATCGAAGCCCAACATCGCATAAGAAAGACCACAAATGAACGTTCCTAAAAACATTGTACGAGCTAAGCTCAGATATTTTTCGGCAATCTGAACCAATCCCATTTCTAATAACACAACTATAAATCCGCTGTACCCTAATAAATAACCGATATTTTGCTGACTTAATTGTGCAGTATCTTTATAAAAAATTGTTAATGTACTGAATAGCTGGAAAAAACAGATTGAAAAAAGCATACACAAGAAGCAGTAAATTAAAAATTTATTATCCTGATAAGGCGAATTTTCTTTTTTAATCTCAATCGCTTCTTTCACTTTTCTTGCTTTCAGTTTTGCGAGTTTATTTCTTTTTCGAAAGAATATAATGTATAAAATCCCAGCCAATAAAGCTGCTAAAGCATTTGAAAAAAACAAAAACTCATAAGAAATTGCCGACAAAATTCCACCTAAAGCCGGACCGATAGAGAATCCTAAATTGACCGCCATTCGGTTTAATGAAAATGCTCTTGTAATATTTTCCGGTTTCGCATATTTGGTAATCGCAACTGAATTTGCCGGACGAAAGGAATCACTTACAATACTTTGGATTAAAATAATTGCGGCCACTCCCACTTCTGTTTTAAAGAGTGGAATTAAACAAAACAGCGGAACACTTAGTAACAAACTAAGGTATTGAACTTTATATTCCCCAATTTTATCGGTAATAAATCCGCCCAACCAAGAACCGATTACAGAACCGATTCCGAAAAAGCTAAGCACAATTCCTGTATTTTCTATACTGAATTTTAAATGTGCAGTCATATAAACTCCCAAAAATGGGAGCACCATCGAACCTGCACGGTTGATGAGCATTACCAATGCAAGCATCCAGCTTTCTTTCGGTAGCCCTTTGTATGAACTGGCGTATATATGTAATAGTTTCACAATTTTGATATTTGATAATTAGCGTCACTTCGAGTAGGTTTGAAAAACCGTATCGAGAAGTTGTTGAGTTTTTATCCCAATTCATTTTCATATTCACAAATTCTCGATATATTTTTTTTCATTTCATTCTGAAAAAAACTCGAATTGACGAAAAAAAACAGGGCTTAAAAATTAAGCCCTGTTTCATTTATATGATATAAATAAATTTTTTACTCCGGCTTATAAGAGTCTTTTAACGTCACAGTTCTATTGAACACAAAATTTGTATCTGTAGAATCCTGATCTTTCGTAAAGTAGCCAATTCTCTGGAACTGAAGCGGTTCACCCACAGCAACATCCTTCAAACTAGGCTCAGCAAATCCTTGAATTGTATTGACAGATTCAGGGTTAATGAAATTTAAGAAATCTACATCTTTCTCAGCATCAGGTTGTTCAACAGTGAATAATTTTTCGTAATTTCTCACTTCAATAGGAATTGCATGCTGTGCAGAAACCCAGTGAATGGTACCTTTTACTTTTCTTAAACTTTCTTCAGTTCCGCTTCCGGACTTCGATTTTTCGTCGTAAGTAGCGTAAATGGTTGTAATCTCTCCATTTTCATCCTTCTCTACTCTTTCGCCTTTAATGATGTAAGCAGATTTTAAACGGACTTCGCCACCCAGTCTTAATCTAAAGAACTTATTGCCCGCTTCTTCCTTGAAGTCTTCGCGCTCAATATATAATTCTCTTGAGAAAGGAATTTCTCTTGTTCCTGCATTTTCCTGCTCATTATTATTTTCAGTAGTCAACCATTCCTCTTGACCTTCAGGATAGTTTTCTATGATTAATTTAATAGGGTCTACGACCGCCATTACACGTTTAGCCACTTTATTCAGATCTTCACGAACACAGAAATCTAATAATTGAATTTCAATTAAATTTTCTCTTTTTGCAACCCCAACTTTATCAATAAAGTTTCTGATTGCATTAGCTGTGAAGCCTTTTCTCCTCATTCCGGAAATTGTAGGCATTCTAGGATCATCCCAACCATTGACTACATTTTCAGCGATTAGCCTTTGTAGTTTCCTTTTGGAAGTGATCATATAAGAAACGTTCATTCTTGCAAATTCTCTTTGCTTATTTTTAACCTTCCCTTCTTCGTATACTTGGTCTAAATACCAGTTGTAAAGTGGTCTGTGGTTTTCGAACTCTAAAGAACATAATGAATGCGAAACTTGTTCTAAATAATCAGATTCACCATGAGCCCAGTCGTACATTGGATAGATTTTCCACGCAGTACCTGTTCTGTGGTGAGGCTTATTCAAGATTCTGTACATCACAGGGTCACGCATGTTCATATTTGGTGAAGCCATGTCAATTTTTGCACGAAGAGACATTGAGCCACTTTCAAATTCGCCGTTTTTCATCCTTTCAAATAAATCTAAAGATTCTTCGACAGGACGATTTCTAAAAGGAGATTCTACTCCCGGTTCTGCAGGATTTTTTCTCTGCTCGGTAATAACCTCAGAAGGTTGCTCATCAACGTAAGCTTTTTCTTCCTTAATCAATTGTACAGCCCAATCGTAAAGCTGCTGGAAGTAATCGGATGCGTACAATACTTTATCCCACTTAAAACCTAGCCACTCGACATCTTTCATGATAGAATCTACAAATTCCTGCTCTTCTTTTTCAGGGTTTGTATCGTCGAAACGAAGGTTTACGGGAGCATTGTATTTTTCACCCAAACCGAAGTTGATGCAGATCGCTTTTGTGTGACCTACATGCAAATAACCGTTTGGTTCAGGCGGAAAACGGAAACGGATCTGATCTTGTTTCAAACCGTTTGCCAAATCATCTTCGATAATTTGCTCAATAAAATTGAGTGATTTTTTTTCTTCTTCCATTAAAATTCGCTTTAAAATGTCGTATTATCTGACAATCTGCAAATTTAAGAAATTTAATGGGTTTTAAGAAATTATAGTTTAAAAGCTAAATTAATAAATTTCATTTCAATTTGGCATAATATTTTCTATATATAAAAACGCATTTAGTAATTATAACATTAAATCTTTAGTAATTACTTAATTAATAAAGATTATTGCTAAAATATTGTATTTACAAACTTTAACAAAATCATCACCATGCAAAAAATTAGAAGACATATATTCTATTTTTTAGAATATATAAAGAAAGCAATCTTCATTGAAGACGTTGTATAATGTCTTTTAAGCAATTTGATTTTAATACTAATTGATTTTGAAAAACAATTTGTCGCCAATCAGATCAAGATGTGTTTCAAAATTATTAGTAAACAGGTTTCCTGTGCCCAATCCCTGAGGAATAAAATTATCTTTCGTAAAGGTGTACTGCGCAAGAGCATTTAACCCAATATTACTTTCTAAAGCAGATGTAATCCACCACCTGATATTTTGCTGGTCAGCTAGGGATATCCATTCGTCAGAACCTGCAAAACCTCCGACCAAAGCTGGCTTCAGAATAATGTATTGTGGTTTTATCTTTTCTAAAAGTTTTTTCTTTTCGTTAAGATCAATAATTCCGATCAGCTCTTCATCAAGCGCTATTGGAGTCGGGGTGTTGGCGCACAAAACTGCCATATCATCCCAATTCCCAGCTTTTATAGGCTGCTCAATAGAATGAATATGCAAATCTGAAAGCTGTTGCAGTACAACTTGAGCCTCTTCTTTCGAAAATCCGCCATTGGCATCAACCCGTAACTCTAATTGTTCTTTTGAAAATTTTTGTCTCAGTTTTTGAAGAATAGCATGTTCAGACTTCCAATCGACACCGATTTTTAATTTAATACAATGAAAGCCTTGTTCAAGTTTTTCCTGAATCTGCTCTTCCATAAAATCTATATCCCCCATCCAGATTAAACCATTAATCGTCATTGAGCCTTTCTCATTTGTAAATTTACTTGGAAAATAAATTTTACCGCCGTGTTTTAAATTTAACAAAGCCTGCTCGTAGCCAAACCAAATTGATGGAAATTCTTTTAATTCTTCTTTTAAAAATTTAAAATCCCGGTTAATGTTTTCACAGAGCCATTGCATTTTTTCTTCATACTCTGGCGTATCATCATAACTCAACCCTCTGAATAGTGCACACTCTCCTACTCCTTTGTTTCCATTTTCAAAAATTTCAAGAATGTAGGTTTCTTTAGTAAGCAAAACGCCGCGAGATGTTCCACTCGGGCGCTTGAATTCTAATATATATTTGTAATATTTTGCTGTCATTTATTTTACGCTGTCGATTCGCATAAATTCTTCTGCCTTTTCCACCATCTCAACACTTCCACAGAAAAAAGGAATTCTTTGGTGAAGCTCTGTCGGCTCGATTTCCATAATTCTTCTGAAACCATCTGTAGCCTTTGCACCAGCTTGTTCTGCCAAAAATGCCATAGGATTACATTCATATAACAATCTCAACTTTCCATTTGGTGATTGGCCATATGACGGATATATATAAATTCCGCCTTTTAACATATTCCTATGAAAATCAGCCACTAAAGAACCAATATATCTTGAAGTGTAAGGACGATCGCCTTCCTCCATCTGACAATATTTCAGGTAATTTTTAACTCCTTGCGGAAACTTGATATAATTTCCTTCGTTGATTGAATAAATTTTACCTGATTTCGGGAATGTCATATTTGGATGGGATAAATAATATGTTCCCAAAGAAGGATCCAAAGTAAATCCGTTTACACCGTTACCAGTAGTATAAACAATCATTGTAGAAGATCCGTAAATAACATATCCTGCAGCAATCTGGTTAATACCTTTCTGTAAAAAATCTTCCAGCTGCACCGGAGTTCCCGGCTCTGTAACTCTTCTGTAAATTGAGAAAATAGTTCCCACAGAAACATTTACATCAATATTTGAAGAACCGTCTAAGGGATCGATCAGAACGACATATTTGCTTAAATGCCCATTTTCTCCGCATTTAATATCAATAAAATCATCGTTCTCTTCAGAAGCAATACCGCAAACAACTTCTCTTTGAGAAAGTGCAGTGATAAAAATATCGTTGGCAATCACATCAAGCTTCTGTTGCTCTTCACCCTGAACATTCTGGTTTCCTGCAGCTCCTGCAATATCTACAATTCCTGCTTTGTTTACTTCTCTGTTTACAACTTTGGACGCCAGTCTTATAGCACTTAGAAGGCGTGAAAATTCCCCAGTGGAATACTGAAAATCTTCCTGCTTATCAATTAAAAATTCTCCTAGGGTCTGTAATGGTTGATCTGACATTTTTATGTTTTTACTTTACTGCCAAATTTCGTAAATTTTATCACATTAAAAAACATTTTCTCACAAAAGACCTTAGACACTATTAATCAACACTATATCAATCATATTTCTATATACACAGCATAATTTAATCAGTGTAACTATTCCCAATTGTACCATCAAACAGCAAATATTACCTGTACTTTACTTCAATTTTAAGCAAATCTTAATTCAATCCCGGTTCAACGCTATTTCATATCTCATCGTAATTCCATAATTTTGACCTCCGAAAAAAAAACCAATCTTTTTTATCTAACAATTTTATTCTTAACAATTTAATGAAAATTTTCAAGTTTGGAGGCGCATCGGTGAAAGATGCCGAGAGTGTAAAAAATGTATCCATGGTTCTTAGCAGCCAGGGTTTTGAAAAATGTCTACTTGTAATTTCAGCAATGGGTAAAACGACCAATGAGCTGGAAAAAGTGGTAGAAATGTATTTCAAAAAAGATAACTATCAAACTGAAATAGAACATATAAAACAGAAACACATCGAAATAGCTAAGGGGCTTTTCTCGGAAGATCATGCAGTTTTTGCAGAAATCAATTTGTTTTTTGATGACATTGTTTCATTTTTAAGAAGAAATAAATCTCCCAATTATAATTTTGTTTACGATCAGGTTGTAAGCTGCGGAGAAATGATTTCTACTAAAATTGTGAGCGAATATCTGAACGATATACAATTTACCAACCAGTGGCTAGATGCGAGAGATTATATAAAAACAGACGATTCTTATAGAGACGGTATCGTAAACTGGCATAAAACTGAGGAATTTATCTCAAATCTTAATCCAGACATCTGCTATGTAACCCAAGGTTTCATTGGCTCTGATGATAATAATTTTACAGTGACTTTAGGAAGAGAGGGCTCAGATTATTCTGCTGCTATTTTCGCTTATTGCCTTAATTCAACGGCAATGACTATTTGGAAAGATGTTCCGGGAGTGATGACCGGTGACCCTAGAATCTTTAAGGATGTTACTCTTTTATCTAATATCTCTTACGAGGAGGCAATAGAGTTGGCTTATTTTGGTGCGAGTGTTATCCATCCAAAAACTTTGCAGCCACTTCAACAAAAAAATATTCCTTTTTATGTGAAATCTTTTGTCGATCCTACAAAAGAAGGAACTAAAGTAGGTGCTTCTGATAAAAATCAAAGTGAAGAATCTTATATTTTAAAGGATAACCAAACATTACTAAAAATTTACACAAGAGATTTCTCTTTCATCGCAGAAGACCACATGAGTCTGATCTTCAATAATTTAGCTAAATACAAAATCAAAGTTTCTTTGATGCAGAATTCTGCAATTTCATTGGCGCTATGTCTTGAAGATAAATTCCTTAAAATTGAGGAGCTTAATAATGAACTTCAGAAAATTTTCAAGACAGATGTTATAAAAAATGTATCTTTATTTACTGTAAGAAATGCAAAAATGGAGAACATTGACAAGTTTTACCAAGAAAAAAATGTATTATTGGAACAGATTTCAAAAAATACACTTCAAATGGTAACATTATAAAACTAATTCGGACTAAACACACATGAGCTTAATATCGAAAAATGATTTAATCAAGGCTTCCGGCTTGCATAAAATAGGGTTTCTTAAAAATCCTGTTGCATCTGCTGTTATGAGCATTGCAAAAATAAATGAAGTCAACAGACTTTATGATAAGCTGAAAGACAAAGAGGGAAAAGATTTTTTCGATTCTTTTGTAAGAGAGAGAAATTTGAGCTATGTTGCTTTTGAAGAAGACTTGGCAAAAATACCGAAAACCGGTCCTTTTATTTTGGTTTCTAATCATCCTCTGGGTGCTATCGACGGGATTTTGATGTGCAAAATTCTTTCTGAAGTTCGCCCGGATTTTAAAGTGATGGGGAATTTTCTTTTAGAAAAAATAAAACCCATGGAACCGTTTGTGATTGCTGTAAACCCATTTGAAGGCAGAAGGGAAGTGCGAAACAGCTCAACCGGAATGCGCGAAACTTTGAAGCATCTTGAAAATGGAGGCTGCGTAGGAATTTTTCCTGCCGGAGAAGTCTCAAATAAAAATAATCCTTACGGAGAAATTCTGGATAGAGATTGGGAAAAACCTGCTTTAAAGCTTATAAAAATGGCAAAAGTACCGGTTGTTCCGATGTATTTCCATGCTAAAAACAGCACTTTATTTTACCAGGTAGCCAAGATTCATCCTAATTTGCAGACGATTATGCTTCCTGCGGAAATGATGAATGACCGCGAGAAACCAATTCGAATCAGAATAGGAAAACCTATCACGGTAAAGGTGATGGACGAGATGGAAAATATTGAGGAGTTGGGCGAATTTTTGAAACGTAAGGTTTATATGATGAAATCTTATTATGAAAAAAGAAAATCTCTGGCTCAGGCTATTAATCTTAAAAATTTATACGTAAAATTCCCTTTATTAAGAGAAGAAAATATTGTTCAGAATATCATTGATGAGACTCCGAAAGAAGATATTATAAAAGACATCAATAAACTGAGAGGCACAGATAAAATGCTTTTCAGTAATGGTAACTACGAAATATATTTCACTCCGTATGAGCAGATTCCTTCTGTAATGCGGGAGATAGGAAGACAGAGAGAGCTTACCTTTCGCGCGGTGGGTGAAGGAAGTAATCTTCCCTTTGACCTTGATGAATACGACAAACATTATCATCACCTATTTTTGTGGGATAACGCTGCAGAAAAACTAGCCGGAGCCTACAGAATGGCTTTGGGTAAAGATGTGATGAAAAAATTTGGTATAAAAGGCTTTTACACAAGTTCTCTTTTTGAATTCGAACAAGATATCCATCCGTTTTTCAAAAAAGTGATTGAAATGGGACGTGCTTATATTTGCGAAGAATATCAGCAAAAACCACTTCCTTTGTTCCTTTTATGGCGCGGGATTGTACATGTTTGCTTAAGAAACCCCGATCATAAATTTTTGATGGGAGGCGTAAGCATTTCTAATAAATTTTCAGAGTTTTCTAAATCTTTAATGATTGAGTTTATGCGATCTAATTATTATGATTCTGCTGTCGCACAATACATTACCCCACGAAATGATTTTAAAGTAAAGCTTAGAGATCGTGATAAAAATCTTTTTTTAGATGAAATGGAATCTGATTTAAATAAATTAGATAAAATCATTGACGATCTTGAGCCTGAATTGAGAATGCCGGTTTTAATTAAAAAATATATCAAGCAAAATGCAAAAGTGATTGCCTTTAATGTCGACCCAAACTTTAACGATGCGATTGACGGCTTGATGTATATCAGAATAAGTGATCTTCCGGAAAGTACAATTAAGCCTGTTTTAGAGGAAATGAGTGAGCAAATAAGAAAAGAACAGGAAAATAATCAGACTGAAAATCAGTAGGTTTTAATTTATTGGCAAAAAATTTTAATTAATACTTGCTTCATATACCAAAACTTCCTACTTTTGCATCACTTTAAAACAACGAAGTAAATCATACAACAATATAATGGTTTCTTAGCTCAGTTGGTAGAGCAATGGATTGAAAATCCATGTGTCCCTGGTTCGATTCCTGGAGAAACCACTTAAACCGCCTTTCATTAGGCGGTTTTCTTTTCAAAATTGTTTAAAAGTAAATTTGCAGAATTTAATATTTATTATTACTTTTGCACCACTTCAAAAACGAAGTACAACACCAAATGGTTTCTTAGCTCAGTTGGTAGAGCAATGGATTGAAAATCCATGTGTCCCTGGTTCGATTCCTGGAGAAACCACAAACCGCCTTTTATAGGGCGGTTTTTTTTGTTTATTATTTTAATGAAAGTTTCATTATTCATATAAAACCAAAATTAAGTATCTTCGTTTCTTTAAATTTATAATGAGAATGAGAAAGATTATCTCCGGGTTATTTATTTTTATCAATGTCTTTATTTTGGCTCAGGATGAGATTAAATTTCAGGATATCCCTTTTAAGGATCTTATCGCAAAGGCAAAAAAGGAAAATAAGCTCGTATTTATCGATGCATATGCTTCTTGGTGCGGACCCTGTAAAATGATGGAGAAAAATATTTTCACCAAAAAATCTGTGGGAGATTTTTACAATAAAAACTTCGTCAACGCAAGAATTGACATGGAAAAAGGTGAAGGACGAGAAGTTGCTCAAAAATTTGGCGTTCGATCGTATCCTACTTATCTATTCCTAAATGGCGATGGCGAATTGGTTTCACAAAACTATGGTTACATGGAAGAAAGTTTATTTCTGGCAATGGCACAAGAAATAAACGCTCCGAATAACAAAAAAGGTTCTTTGAAAGAGCGTTTTGCAAATGGTGAAAAGGATAAAGATTTTTTAATCAATATCATGAAGTTGAATTCAAGTTCAGATTATGAATTTGCTAAAAAAGCTTCTGAAAGATATTTTGAAAATAAAAGTAAAGACGAAGAATTCACAAAAGATGAGGCCGGACTTTTATTTTATTTTCTGAAGTCATCTGATGATGTAAATTACAAAACTTTTGTTGCTAAAAAGGCTGAAATCCTAAAGTTTTTACCCGAAGAAAATTACAATGAATTTAATAACCAACTGGTTTTAGGTAAAGTTGTTGAGGAATCTATTGATGATAAAGCTAAAAAAATCAATGACGCTTATTTTCTAAAAACTGCGGAACCTTTAGTGGGAAAAGAAGCTGCTTTAGCAAAACTTAACCAGACCAAACTGGCTTACTACGAACAAAATTACAATTTTCCTGAATATGAAAAAGTAGCTTTAGATTACTATAAAAATGCTGATACATTTGAACCAAATGAGCTTTTAAAAGCAGCCTGGATATTTTCAGATCATATAAAAACGCAATCTTCTTTGAAGAAAGCTGCAGAATGGGCTGAGAAGTCTGTTATGCGTGGAGAAACATCGGAGAACACTTATATTTTAGCCAAACTTTATTTTAATTTAGGAAGTAAAGATTTAGCCAAAAACTTTGCTGAACAGTCTAAAACCATCGCCAATCAATCGGGTAAAGATGCAAGTTTAGCACAAGCATTATTAAACCAAATTAAATAAGAATACATTTTGAAATATAAAATTTTTAGCGCTGCTTTAAGCTTATTTTCAATAATAAATATTAGCGCGCAGGAAAATCAGACTGAAGAGATAAAATCTGAAACTGACAAAAAAGTATACATAAAAGGAAATGCTTTATTTATTCCTATCGGAATTATTAATTTAGGTTTAGAGCATCAAATAAATAAGAAAATAACAATACAGGGAGATGTTTTAATATCTCCCTGGAAATCATTTTCCGGCCATGAGTTGCAGTACTACTCTGCATCGATTGAAGGGAGATACTATTTCAGAGAAGCTTTTGACGGGTGGTATTTAGGTGCAAATATTGGAGTATCATCTTTTGTATTGCAAAAATGGAATTACTGGAATGATGATCCATACCCAAGTAAAAATGAAGAAAATGTAATTTTTACAAAATCAAATCTTTATCAAAAAGGATATTCATTTTTAGCTGGAATCACTGCAGGTTACCAGTTTAAATTATCCGATAATTGGAGAATGGATTTATATGGCACTATAGGAACTTCACAAGATTTTTACAAAGGATATGACCGAGTGTCAGGTAAAAGATATGATGAAAAGCCAGACGGTTACAACAGAAGCGGCGAAATAATCCCTTACAGAGGAGGAGTAATGATTTCTTACAGACTAAAATAAAATGAAACTACTAGGAAGAAACCATATTATTATATCGGTTATCACATTTGCAATATTATTCCTGATGAATTATCTCGGGAATCATGAAGCTGATAAATTAGAACGTGCATTAATGACTGCTTGTGCTGGCGTTATAGGCTTATCCATCGGACTATTTATTTTGAATAAAGGTAAAGATGATAAGAATCCGCCTCAGAATTTTGATTAATAAATAGAGAACATAAAAAAATGTCAACTGTAAATTTTACAGTTGACATTTTTTTAATCTTGATAAATAATATATTTACTCCTGATTTTCGCAAACTTCTCTAAGTTTGATTTCCAGGAAGATTTGATTTCTTTTTCAGATTTACCCGAGATAATTTTTTTTCTCAACTCATCACTTCCTGCCAAAGTATCAAAGAAAAGATTTTTAAGAAAGAAATCCTGCTGCGGATTTTTATAATTTTTGTACGCTTTGAGTAGCCATTCTAAATTTATTTCCCTTAAATCTTTAGAATAATCGGAAAGATTTTCACCATAACATAATTTACCATTCAGGAAAGGATCTTTTGCTCCGAAATTGGGTTTTGGAGTAAACTGATAAGGCAGATCTTTTGTCCATGGTGAGCCATAAACCTGAAACGGAATATCTGTTCCTCTCCCCACAGAAACCTGAGTTCCTTCAAAAAAACATAAGCTTGGATACAAATTTATCGATTGGTCATTCGGCAAATTAGGAGAAGGTTTATCTAAAATTGAATAGCGCTGTTTCTTATGATAGTTCTGCATTTCAATTAAGGTATATTTTGCGTGAACTCCATTTTTCAACCATTTTTCACCATTTACCATTTTTCCGTATTCTCCGATGGTTAAGCCATACACCACAGGAACTTCATGCATTCCTACAAAACTTTCCCATTTTTTCTTTAAAACAGGGCCGTCAATATATCCGTCGTGAGGATTTGGTCGATCGAGCACCATAATTTCAACATTATTTTCAGCTCCGGCTTCCATTAAATAAGTTAATGTTGAGATATATGTATAAAATCGTACCCCAACATCCTGAATATCAAAAACAACAATATCAATTCCTTTTAGCTGTTCCGGTTTCGGCTTTTTGTTCGGTCCATAAAGCGAAACAATAGGGATTCCTGTTTTAGCATCTACTCCATTTTTCACTTTTTCGCCAGCATCAGCATTCCCCCGGAAACCATGTTCAGGAGCAAAAATAGTTTTGATTTTTAAATTATTTTTCACCAGAAAATCTACCAGGTGAGTCTTGTCTTGTAATAATCCTGTTTGATTGGTAACAATACCAATTGTTTTATTCTTCAGAAGCGGAAGATAGAGTTCCGGGCGGTCTGCACCGGTTTTAAAACCTTCTTTATTTGATGTCTGAGAATAATATTGACTGAATACTCCTAAAAAAATTAGGCAAATAAGAACTAAAGTTTTAATTTTGAAATTTAAATTCATAAGCTTGAAATTTCCATTATATTTTTCCCGAAAAATAGCGTTTTCCAAAGATAACAAAAATAACCTTTCTCGGGTTATCATCTTCATCGGCAGGCTGTCTGTAGCGCTGGGAATTATCGTTTCGCTCATCACTGTTTCTACAGGATTGGGTTCAAAAAAAGCGATTAAAGAAAGATTGGGAGATTTCAGTGGTCACATTACGGTAAGATCTACCAAATCAAATTCATCTTACAATACTTCGGTTCTCGATAATCAAGGATTGGATATTAAAAAAATCAAAGCTCTTCCCGATGTTGCGACAGTACAGGGATATGCAATGGTAACCGGAATTATGCGTAATGAAAACAGCTTTGCCGGAATCATTTTTAAAGGTGTCGGTAAAGATTTTGACAGTTTGAGGTTCAAAAAATTTCTGACTGCCGGAAAAACTCCTTTTTTGAATGGAGAAGGCTACAACAACGGCGTTGTCATTTCAGAAAAAATAGCTAACGACCTCCATCTGAAAGTAAACGACAGCATTGTTACTGTTTTTTCAAAGGCTGATCAAAAACCTATTTACAGAAACTTTGAAGTTGTAGGAATCTACAAAACCGACATCAAAATGATCGATGAACAGTTTGTGGTCGGCGATATCAATCACGTACGAAGAATTATGGATATGAAGCCTGATGAAATTGGCGGGCTAGATGTATTCTTCAAAAATATTAATAATGTTGACGAAGACGCTCCTGAAGTTGAACAATTCATCGGATATAAAAATTATGCAGAAAAAGCAACCGATAAATATCCGCAAATAAACGATTGGATCGGGCTTTTTGACACCAATATCGGTATTATTATTTCAATCATGCTTTTGGTGGTCATCATCAATATCATCATGGTATTGCTGATTCTTATCATCGAAAGAACCAATTCTATTGGCTTGCTCAAAACGTTGGGTGCCACGAACGGACAGATTCGTGCGACCTTTATCAACTATACTTTGATTATCATGGTTCCGGGGCTTTTGTGCGGAAACCTCATCGGTCTTGGGCTTTTAATTACCCAAAAATATACAGGAATTATAAAACTAAATCCTAATAATTACTATGTAAGTGTAGTTCCCGTTGACCTTAATCCATGGATTATTATTTCTATTTCGATAGGTGTTTTAATTATTTCAGGAATGGCTTTGGTGATCCCAAGTTATCTGATCAGTAAAATTTCTCCTGTAAAAGCGATTAAGTATAATTAGTGAATTGTCAATTTAGCTTCGCTAGTGAATTGTGAATTATTAATTACAAATCTTGCTTTGCATAAAGTTTGTCATTTCGTAGAAATCTAAGCGGGCATTTTGTGATTCGACTGTGGAGATTCTTACATAATGACAAAATGAGTGGACATTTATTCTAAAATACTTTTGAGATTTCTACGCTACGAGACAACGTTCACAGACTTGCAGTCTGATCGCAATGACAAATAATTCTAATGTGACAAATACCTTAGCCCTGATTGCAGTGAAAATCCTTTTTTGAAAAAAAAGATTGCAACGAAAAGCGGGAAAAAGCTCCTGATTGAATTGATAGGTATGGCGTTGAAAAGTTTTATTGAAACGCTCTTAAATTCTTCATTTTTAATTATTAATTATTTGAAAACCGTATCTTTGTCAGGCATAAAAAACATTTGTGAAATCGCTGTGTAGACTTTTAAATCGCATAAGTGTACGAAGATAAGCGATAACATATGACCATAAAAAAGAATAAAGCTACATATGAAATACGCAGAAAATATACTTGAAACCATTGGAAACACCCCTCTTGTAAAGCTTAATAAAGTTTTGGGTGAAGATTTTCCGGCATTGGTTTTGGCAAAAGTAGAAACTTTCAACCCCGGAAATTCGGTAAAAGACAGAATGGCCGTAAAAATGATTGAAGACGCCGAAAAAGACGGAAGACTAAAACCAGGGGGAACGATCATTGAAGGTACTTCAGGAAATACAGGGATGGGATTGGCTTTGGCAGCCATCATCAAAGGTTACAAATGTATTTTTGTAACAAACGCTAAGCAGTCAAAAGAAAAATGTGATATTCTTCGTGCCGTTGGAGCTGAAGTAATCGTTTGTCCTACAGACGTAAAACCTACAGATCCTCGTTCTTATTATTCAGTTTCAAAGAGATTGGCAAAAGAAACGGAAAACGGATGGTACGTTAATCAATATGATAATTTGTCTAACAGAGCGGCTCACTACGAGTCTACCGCTCCTGAAATATGGGAACAAACCGAAGGAAAACTGACTCATTTTGTTGTTGGAGCCGGAACGGGCGGTACCATTACAGGGTGCGGAACTTTCTTTAAAGAAAAAAATTCTGATATTAAAATAATCGGAGTCGATACGTATGGTTCTATCTTAAAAGAGATCCACGAAACGGGAGAAATTAACCTAGGAAATGCTTACAGCTACATTACAGAAGGTATTGGCGAAGATATTCTTCCTGAAAACTACGATATGTCTGTGATCGATCATTTCGAAAAAGTGACCGATAAAGACGGTGCTATTTATGCAAGAAAACTGGCTAAAGAAGAAGGTATTTTCTGTGGATATTCTGCAGGAAGCGCAATGGCAGCTTTGGTACAGATGAAAGATCAGTTTACAAAAGATGATATCATTGTGGTACTTCTTCACGATCACGGTTCAAGATACGTTGGGAAAATCTACAACGACGAATGGATGAAAGAAATGGGTTGGTTAGAGTAATCAGCTTTTCATGATAAAACAAAACTCAGAGTATTTGCTCTGAGTTTTTTATTTATTTAAATTGTCTAGTCCTGATGAAATAACAATACACAACAAAACATTTAAAAAATACTAACAATTAGCTTTGTGTATTCGTGGCTATTAACTTTTATACGCATATTTACATAGATATCCTTCTCATCATTTACGAAAATTCATACAATCAGTATTAGTTTAGTATCCTATATTTTTGCCACAAATGCACAAATTTTATTTATAAAAAGATTCTGATGATTTACTTTTAAAGCATTAGATTTATAGAGGAAGCAAAAATTTTAAAGCAAACGATTTTTCTAAGTTCTATTTCAAAACATTAGTTTGCACTGCCTGTTTCAACAATTCGAAATCTGCTTCCTGCATTGATTTTTTTGGAAACATATAATTGAATTTCCCTTCTAAACCAATAAATTTATCGCTAATCTCTGCAGCCGTGAATTCTGTCCAAAGACTGGTTTCTTTACTATCATTAAGGTTTACTTTAAAAACTTTAGCATTAAACTGAATTTGATAAATATCTGTATTTTCAAGTGTTTTAAGATATTTAACCACTTCCTTTTTCCATTTTGAAACTTTATTGATCGCTAAAGATAAGTAGACCGCACAAAGCAGAAAAAGGAAACTCACGAAGTATAAAATCCCGAATTTCTCTTTACTTAAATCATCTTTAAAGTAAAATAAAACCAACAAAATCACAGCTACTACGATTGTGGTGATCAATTTTCCTTTCACAGTTGGTGAGAAAAAAAGGCTTCCCTGGTCTCCATGAAGGTAAATCTCTTCAAAATCTTTTTTGTTGATCTGTAAATTAATGATCTTATCGTCGTTGAGTCTTGCCATGTAATGAGTTTTTATAGTTTACAAAACTAAATTAAATATCCTCATATTTATCACTTATCGCCGAAAGTTTTTGCATTAACTCACGGTTGATCTGATTTAAATTTTCCATTTTCTGAAGCATATTGTGGATTACTTCCAGACCGGGAAGATTAATTTCCAGATCGTAATGCCAATTGGTAAATCGCTCAAATGTGGGAAGATCTTCATACATCAGATAACGAATTTCATTATCCGTCTCTATATTCAGCAAACCGGAATTTACCAATTCATCAAAAAAAGTAATTTCAATATTATAAATCTGTACGAGCTCTTCGCGTGATATTCTTTCACTCATAGCTTAGGAATTTTTAAGTTGTTCAAAAAGTTCTCTCTGCTTATCTGTAAGATCGGTCGGCAATTTTACATCATACGTCGCAAATAAATCACCAAATTGACCGTCTTTTTTATAGATTGGAAAGCCTTTTCCTTTTAGTCTTACCGTTGTTCCGTTTTGTGTTCCGGGTTTTACTTTCAGATTAACGCTTCCCTCTAAAGTACTTACATTGACTTGCCCACCTAAAACTGCCGTGTAAAGATCAATTGTAACTTTAGTTTTCAGATCATCTCCTACTCTTTCAAAATTGGGATCAGGATTGATATTAAAAGTAATGTACAAATCTCCGCTCGGACCGCCATTAACGCCCGGATTTCCGTGACCTTTTAATTTTATTTGCTGTCCGTCATACACTCCGGCGGGAATTGTGATTCTTACCTTTTTACCATTGATATCAAAAGTCTGCTGATGCGTTGTTGCTGCTTCTTTTAAGTTTAAATTTAATTCTGCCTGAACATCCTGACCTTTAAACTTTCCGGAGGCACTGCCGCGTGAACTTCTTCCGAAACCGCCTCCTGCTCCGCCAAACATGCTTTGGAAAAAATCTGAAAAATCTTCACCTTCTCCAAAATCGGCACCAGAAAATCCACCGCCGTAGTTTCCGCCTTGATATTGCTGTCTTTGCTGTTGTTGGGCTTTTTCGTATTCTTCACCATGTTTCCAGTTTTCACCATACTTGTCGTATTTAGCACGGTTCTCAGGATTACTGAGCACTTCATTGGCTTCATTCAGCTCTTTGAACTGTTTTTCTGCCTCTTTGTCGTTCGGATTAAGGTCTGGATGGAGTTTTCTTGCCTGTTTGCGATACGCTTTTTTAATAGCGTCCTGAGTTGCGCTTTTGTCTACGCCTAAAATTTTGTAATAATCTATATAAGCCATAGAAACGAATGTTTACTCAAATTTAGAAAAATTAAGGCGAACATGCATCTAAGAAATTGTTAAAAATAAATCTATCTTTGATAAAAATCAGGCTGAACGTCGCCATTACTAAACTGAAGTTCAAATACTGATTAATACAATAAATAGTCAGAAACAAGAAATATCCACCTATGAAAGAGGTCTTAAAAAACTATTCCGGAATTTTGCTTTTACTTCTGGGAATCACCGTGGGAAGTATTATCGGTATTATTGCTCCACAAATCGTGGAATATATAAAACCTCTGGGAGACATTTTCCTCAACCTTCTTTTCGTAAGTGTAGTTCCGCTTGTATTTTTTGCCGTTTCAAATTCCATTGCTTCTCTTGAGCAGGAATCTAAGTTTGGTAAAATCCTTCTGGTAATGTCTTTTACATTTCTCTTTTTTATATTGACTGCAGCAGTTTTCACCATTGGTGCAGTTTACCTTTTTCCCGTTTCATCCATATCAGGAAGTACAGAACTGATTACTGAAGCTGCCAAAGAAGAAAACTGGGGCGATAGAATTGTGAGCTTTTTTACCGTTGGTGAGTTTACCGAATTGTTTTCCCGAAAAAATATGCTCGCACTTCTTATTTTTGCTTTTCTTACCGGTTTTGCAGCCAGAAAATCAGGCGAAAGCGGGAAACCATTCAGGGTTTTTATTGCTTCAGGCTATGAAGTGATGAAAGAACTTCTTTTAATGATTATGAAAATTGCACCCATCGGATTGGGAGCGTACTTTGCATATCAGGTTGCTACATTGGGACCTCAACTTTTTGGTTTTTATGCTAAACCGCTTGGTTTATATTACGTTGCAGGAATTATTTACTTTTTCGTGTTTTTCACGCTCTATGCATTTATGGCAAACGGACAAAACGGAATCAAAAGTTTCTGGAAAAATGCCATTCTTCCTACCTTAACCGCACTGAGTACCTGCAGCAGCTTTGCAACAATGCCCACCAATTTGGTAGCCGCATCACGAATAGGAGTTCCAAGTTCGATTGCCAATTTGGTGATACCGATTGGGACGACATTGCATAAAAACGGTTCGTCGATGTCTTCGATTATTAAAATATATGTAGCTTTTCAGATTATCGGGAGAGATTTTTTTGAACCTTCCAATCTTTTGCTAGCTTTAGGAATCACAGTTTTCGTAAGTATCGTCGCTGGTGGAATTCCGAATGGTGGTTATATTGGTGAAATGCTGATGATTTCTGTTTACAGCTTGCCACAGGAAGCTATTCCCGCCGTGATCATTATCGGAACTTTGGTAGATCCGTTGGCGACGGTTTTAAATGCGGTCGGAGATGTTGTAGCGGCGATGTTTGTGAATAGGTTTGTAAAGGTTTGATTTATCCATCTATAAAACTGTTCATCAATAAAAGTGCAAGTCCTTAGAACTTACACTTTGTATAATCTAAAACGAAACTTTATTTTATTCTGCCAATGGCGTCTTCTATTTTCCTTAAAAAAGATTCTTTATCAATATCTTTCGTTTCTACAATAATGTTGAGGATCTTCTCACCATTATCCTTTTTACGAGATACATAAGTCGGGACTGTAGAATATAAATACTTTTCCGTTGGTATTCCTTCCATAAACTTGGTTCCTATTAAACCTTGAGTAATCTCTGGCTTTGGAGAGCCATCAACATAGGTAAGTGAGGTTGCTTATCTTCCAAGATTGGCTTTTGAGTAACTGAATCTTCCTGCCAGTTTCTCAATCTTCCAATTGCTATAAACTGAACCCACTGCCCTCTCAAAAAAGACTGCGCACCCATCGTGTGATGACTGCGCAGTGAAGAGGTCTTCGGTGCGCAGTGACGGGGTCGTGACTGCGCAGTGATTTTTAGTATTATTTGTCTTTGGTGAAGTCGGCAACACTTAATGCATCTTCGATTCTTTTTCCCGGACGGTAATTTACCTTGGCACCTTTGATGAGTGTAGATGTGAATTTCTCTTCGGTTTCTGCACCACTGCTGCTAAGACTTGGGTAAAAGCTGCCCAGCTTGTCGAGCCGGATGATTTTTCCATTGACGAGTTCTTTCTGGATGACATTCTCCAGCGCAATGATAACCCCACGTATATCTGCCTCACTGAGTGCAGAGAATTTCTCTATCTCATCTACAAGATTGTCGATGGTCATCTCGCCATCATACTTTACCTGTGCATACCATTTTTTGATTCCCCCGCCAGTTACGCCTGGTTCGCCACGTTCGATTACGGTGTACTTGATTGACATTTGTGTATTATTTAAATTGTAAAATAAAATTATTAAATTTTTCTTTGCAATACTTGTCTCCAGACAAACTTCTACAATGCTTGAGATTTATATCGACAATATCTAAGTAAAAGAAAATCTGTGAAGTCTATAAGTGGAAAAAAATATCCTACAGACTTCACAGATTTTTATAGATTCAATTGAAATCAACCAAGTATAAATTCAGTTAAACTACTTCGTGGTTCTTATGGTATGCTTTTCTACTAGCATACATGGGGCAACCAGGACTATTGTTTTTGAAATACTTTGTGGTTCCTGATGCGGACTTTATTTATTCACTTCGTTTTATCTCTTCTAAATTCTTCAATTCATCTGCCGTGAAAAGTTTGTAATGCACCTTAAAGGTTTTTCCTAATGGAGTTTCCAGAGAAAACCCACCCGGGCCGAAACCTTCTAAAATATCTAATGTAAAATGCGAATATTGCCAATATTCGAAAAGGTCGCGGTCGATCCAGAATTCGTGTCCGTTGATGGTTCCGATCATTGCATCGTTCATTCTTGGGAAGTAACCTCCTTTCTCAAAACATTGTGGCTGCGTTCCTTCACAACAACCTCCGGCCTGGTAAAACATCAGATCACCATACTTTTTCTCCAGCTCCCAGATTACCTCCAATGCTTTTTCTGTAACTGAGAGTCTTGATATTTTTTTTGTTTCCATAATGATTTTTTTATTGTTCTTTAGTCTTGAAACAAAAGAATAAAAAGTTCAAGACTTGGATTCTTTCGCTGAAATTAATTCAATTCACTAAAAATTCTAAACTTGCGCGAGAGCTTATTTTTCCCTTCGGTTGAACATTTGTATCGCGCTTCAGACAGAAGAATTTTCTTAACGTTCATCGAAATAATTTTCTTAACGCTTCAGACTCCTAAGTCATTTTAAAGTCTTTCAAACAGAATTTGGTTTATTAAAACTTTGATTAAGTCGGGCTTAGTCTTTGTCTATTTTATAAAGTTAAAAAAAGCCTGACAAAACAAGCATTGTCAGGCTTTACATAAACCAAATATAGAGACGTGTTTTTCACACCACTTCTGCGTGAGGGATAGGAAGGGCGGCGACGAAGGAGCCAGTGCGAAGCACCGAAACGAAGTGCAGCCCTGGATAGCCCGACCGTTTCCCCGTGACAAACGGGGAAAACGGGTACGCCCTAAATATTTAAATTAAAAGAAACCTAATTTGTTTTTGTTGTAAGAGATCAACATATTCTTCGTCTGACGGTAATGGTCTAACATCATTTTGTGATTTTCTCTACCAATACCCGACTGTTTATACCCTCCAAACGGCGCTCCTGCAGGATATGAGTGATATTGATTAACCCAAACTCTACCCGCCTGAATCTGACGCGGCACATTGTACAACTGGTGTGCATCTCTCGTCCAAACTCCTGCTCCCAATCCGTAAATGGTATCGTTGGCGATTTTGATTCCTTCTTCTTCGTCTTTAAACGTCGTGAAAGCCAGAACCGGTCCGAAAATTTCTTCCTGGAAAATTCTCATTCTGTTGTTTCCTTTGAAAATGGTCGGCTGAATGTAATATCCTTCATCTAAACCTTCTCCAACATTATTTACATCACCACCCACTAAAACTTCTGCACCTTCTTCTTTACCCAATTTGATATAAGAAAGAATCTTGTCTTTCTGAATTTTTGAAGCCTGAGCGCCCATCATCACCGTTTTATCTAAAGGATTTCCTACTTTGATTGCTTTTACTCTTTCGATAACTTTTGCAATGAAAGCGTCTGCAATATCTTCCTGTACCAACAATCTTGACGGACAGGTACAAATCTCACCCTGATTTAAAGCAAAAAGTACTGCTCCTTCAATCGCTTTATCTAAAAATGCATCATCTGCATCCATCACTGAACTGAAGAATACGTTTGGAGATTTACCTCCCAATTCTAAAGTCACCGGAATAATATTTTCTGTTGCATATTGCATTACCAAACGACCAGTCGCTGTAGAACCTGTAAATGCCGCTTTGTTCACTTTTGGATTGGTTACCAAAGCTCTTCCCAATTCTGCTCCGAAACCATTAACGATATTTACGACTCCTGCCGGAAGCAAATCGCCAATTAATTCCATTAAAACCAGGATAGAGACCGGTGTACTTTCTGCAGGCTTTAAAACCACACAATTCCCTGCTGCCAAAGCCGGAGCCAGTTTCCAGACTGCCATAAGAATTGGAAAATTCCAAGGAATGATTTGAGCAATTACGCCTAAAGGCTCATGAACGATTAACGAAACCGTGTCTTTATCCAATTCGTTATGAGAACCTTCTTCTGCTCTGATGACCGATGCAAAATATCTGAAGTGATCAATTGCCAAAGGAATATCTGCCGCTAAAGTTTCTCTTACCGCTTTACCATTATCAATAGTCTCAACGGTTGCGATATATTCTAAATTCTGCTCAATTCTATCTGCAATTTTATTCAGGATAATGCTTCTTTCTGTAGAAGAAGTGTCTTTCCAGGTTTGAAATGCTTTTTCTGCAGCATTTACCGCTAATTCTAAATCTTCTTTGGATGAATGTGCTGCCTGCGTGAAAACTTTCCCGTCAACCGGAGAAACCACATCAAAATACTGCCCGTTAACCGGTGCTGTAAACTTGCCGTCAATATAATTATTGTACTGATTTTTAAACTCCGGCCACTGTAAAGTGGTAGCCGATTGCTGTTCTGTTGTTGTGCTCATATTAATATGTTTAATTTTTATCTAAAGCCAAATTACATACAGCAAAGAGAATTGAATAGCAGAATCCTACAAAAAAATATTAAAATAGTACACCGTTCTAATTTTTATCGTTTCATTAACAAATAAATAGTCAATTAATCTTTATATTTGAATAGATAGGTCTCGAAAAATGTTAGAAATGAATGATAACAAGTTTTTATTAAATACTCCTGAATTAAAGAAGGAAAACCAGCTTTTGAACCTGGTCGAAAACCAGACATTATTCAATCTAAACAACTGTGAATTTAGCGTTTACGAAACCCACAAGTCTGCTTACGGTGTAAAACTGCATTTTGACAATATTGCATTTACAGCAATGCTCCGAGGTAGAAAGCACATGAAACTGGAAAATAAAACCAATTATTTTGATTACCATCCAGGAGAAAGCATTTTGGTCGCTCCCGGAGAAACGATGGTCATCGATTTTCCTGATGCAGACGAAACCCCTTCTCAATGTATTTCTTTAAGCTTAAACCCAGAATTTATTGAAAATTCTCTGAATCACCTCAACTACAATTTTCCAAAAGTTGATGAAACCGCAACATGGAATATACAGCTGGATGAATATTTTCTGTTTAATAATAAGTCTTTGGCTTCTGCAACCAACAATATTATGAGAATTGCAATGGATGATAATTCACAGAAAGATATTATGGCAGATTTTGCTTTGAAGGAATTACTAATAAGGCTGATGCAAACTCAGGCAAGAACTATGGTAGAAAAAAATATTGCTAAAAATAAATCGAGAATAGGTTTTGTGGTAGATTATATTAAGAAAAATATCCACCAAAAACTTTCTATTGACAGCATAGCGAAACTGGCTTATGTAAGCAAATCAAACTTCTTTAAAATGTTTAAAGATGAACTAGGAACTTCGCCTAATGATTTTATTCTTCAGGAACGTATTAACAGGGCAAAAGAACTTTTAGCTTTAAATAACAGCATAAAGGAAACTGCCTTTCAAACCGGTTTTTCTGATACTAATTATTTCACAAGAGTTTTTAAACAATTGGTTGGAGTGACGCCGAAAAGTTATCAGAATAAGATTATTAGTTATTAGTTATTGGTTGTTGGAAATTACAAAAAGCACCTCAAAAGAGATGCTTTATTTATTATTTTTATCCTTTATAACCGTAATACCTCGCTCCTTTCAACAAAGGATTTTCCAATTCCACAGATTCTAAACCAAATCCATTGTAATCAGGATTTACAGAATGTTCCAACTGTTTTCTATGAAGCTTTTCGTAAGTATCGAAATCAATCGCTAAACGGTTTTTAAGATTTTCAAATAAATCCCATTTTGCAACGACAGTTTTCCAGTTTTCAGAAACTTTTCCGGCAAAAACTTTTGATTTTGAACCGCTCCCGTAACCTAAAAATCCTATTTCTTCACCTGCCAATTCTTCATTTTCATTAAAAGAAGTCTGTAATGCTGAAAGTAAGGCCATAAAAATCGAAGCGGTGTACATATTTCCTATCTCAGAAGATGCACGCTGTGTTTTTTCAATTTTATTGTTGATAAATTCGATATAATTTTCAGACTTTGCAACGGTTTTCTGTTCATCCGGTGTTGAATAGTTGAGTCCGTTTTCTAAGCTGTAAATTTCTGTAAAAACTCTTTTGCCATGAAATGCATACGGAAGGTGGAAAATAAGATATTTCCAGTTTTCTGAAGGCTTTGTTTTGCCTGAAACTTCCTCATAATGCTGATAAGCCTCCCTAATCCTATCCTGATAACATTGGTTGGAGTATTGCCCGTCAAATACAGGTTCATCCGTAAAGATTTCTATTTTGTCAGGAAAAGATTCAGTAGCATTTTTTAAATCTTCTTTTTTGAAATGTCTTCTGGGCTTAAAAAAATCAAAAACAGATTCTGTAGCAATTCCCCAATTATTTTCAATCTCGATTAAATCTGGTTTCGCAGAAACTAGCAAAGCAACCGCACCTCCGCCTTGGGTATATTCACCCGAAGAAGCCAGTTCGTATTTAGCATAATCGCTTGCAATAACCACTGCTTTTTTATCAGGATTTACTCTTACAAAATCTAAAGAATTGTGAAGCGCATCTACTGCTCCGATGCACGCAAAAGTCATATCTACCACATCACAGTTCTTGAAGCTTCTTTCTCTGAAGTCCGGTTCCAAAGCTTTTTCTACCATCTGCATTGCATAAGAAGCCGTTGGTTTTGCGGCATCGATTGCGCTTTCTGTTCCTAAATAAATACGGGAAATTTCTTTGGGATTGATTTTGTAGTCTTTTATTAATTTCAGCAATGCTTCCGCAGCAAATGTTGCAGCATCTTCATGTACATCGGGGAAACCCATTTTATGTAAGCCTAATCCTTTTTCCAGTTTTGCAGGTTCAATTCCTCTTTTTTCTGCTAAATCCTTAATTTCCAAATACAAAGAAGGCACATAATATGCTGCTGCCTCAATTCCAAAACTCATAATCGTCAAATTTTAAACTAATTTATGAAAGATGTTGCAAAAAATACTGGATAATCGTCTATTTTTTTATTGATTAAACAAAAAAAGCATCTCGTTGGAGATGCTTTAAAATGATATTGTTGTATTGATTAAATTTTAATTACTTTTTAATCATTTTGAATGTTTCTGTTCCCAATGCTGTTTCACCAGTTACAATATATGTTCCGCTTGGTAATGCAGAAACATCTAATCGACCTTGATCTGAATCTGTTTTGTGATACTGAATTTTTTGACCTGCACTGTTATAAACGGTAATCTGATTCACTTTTTCACTGCTCTTATAATTCAATACATTTTGCGCAGGATTTGGATAATAACTGATTGAAGATTTCACAGTTTTCTTAACATCACTTACACTTAAATTAGCTCCTGAAACAACCAGTGCATCTACTAATGTAGAATATCCGTAATCAGTCTCACACTCAATAGCAATTTGATACGTTGTAGGAGGAAGCCCTATTGATCCTGAAGAAGTCCAGGCAGTAATATTAGAATGGAACTCAGCAAGCTGAACCCAAGCCGCAGTTGCTGAAGTTCTGTAAAATACTCTCAACCAGTTTTGATCAGAACCCCATAACTTATTTATATAATAAAAGCTAACTGTTGGGCTATTAACGCCTGACAAATTTAATACAGGGCTTACCAATTTTGTTTTATCAAAATTATGTGAAGTTCCTGGATAATTTGCAAATTTTGTTCCTTCGTACGCGGTAATTCCAGTTCCTCCCGTAGAAGCTGTGGAAGCAAATGTCCAAGACATATTATTTACCTCATAAATCTGAGTCCAGCTGGCTCTTGTAGGTGAGTTGTCTTCAAAAGTTTCTGTCCAGGGAAATGTAGTAATCTGTGCATTCATAAACGAAATCCCAAGAACCGCAATGGCAAGCAATGTACGTTTTGATACAAATTTAGAAAATAGTTTTGTTTTCATAAAATCTTATTTTAAAGGTTTATTAACAAATATACTATTTATGTATTAAAATAACATAAAAAAAGCAAATACATTAACAAATATCCAAAAAGCTATTTTCTTCAAATAAAAAACCACTGTCTAAACAGTGGTTCTTGTAAACATAAATTTTTATTTATTTAAAATTTTCAATCGCTTTATTGATTGCGTCAATTTGCGGATTGATGCTTGATGCTTTTTGCGGATTCTGCTTAAGAAGTTCCATTTTCTTATTGAGACCGTCTTTCAGCATTTGAGTAATCATCATTTTTACTTGCGGATTATTTCCCATCTGATCTTTTGCCTGACCAAGAATCTTTGTGATACTTTCTGTAGCTTTTAAATTATCTGAAGTCATTATCCAGTTATATCCTTCTTCTGCCACTTTCCCCAATTCAGGATTCTGGAATTTTATAAAAGGATAAAATGCCGCAATCGGAGCAATATTTGCCATCTGCGAAGTCACTTTATTTTTAACAACAATAGGCAATAGCTGAGTCAGCATATCTTCAGAAGCTCCTTCCAAATTAATTTTATCAGCCAGGGCATTTACTTTTGAAGGATCTACAGCAACGATCGCCGCCAAAGAATTCCCTTTTACAGAATTGGAAACCGCATTAACTCCTTTTTCAAAAACAGGAACATATTTTTTATCCTTTGTTTTCGCTAAAGCCGCAATTGCTGCACCCTGAACTAAAGTTTTAGGATCATTTGAAGCCAGTTTTTCAACATCACTTCCCAAAGCTTTCATTTGCTCAGGATTACTTAGATCCATCAACTCCAAAGCCTTGATTCTTATTCTGAAGAAAGGATCTTTTATCGCTGCAGCCAATAATTTTGTAGCAGCCAGATTTTTACCTACCTGATCTTTTATTGCATTTAAAGCAATGTATTTGCTTTTAAATTCTTTAGAATTGGTAAACTGTAACAAATTCTGCTCCGGGGTTTTAGATTCAGTAATATCAGCTAATAAAACGCCGTCTGCATTGATGTTAATGAGATCCGGGTTTTTAGAAGAATCAAAAGTAAATGTATTTTTTGCGTTCGCATTTGCCCAAACATTATATCTTTTTGGTTTACCGTTATCATAAACATCGATTGCCAAAGGAAATTCAAATGGCAAGTCCTGAGATTGGTTTAAAGTAACAGTAACCTGTTTTTTTACCGGCTCAAAAGTATATGTATAGTTTAATTTTGGATTTCCGCTTCCGAAATACCATTGATTGAAGAACCAGTTTAAATCTTTACCAGAAACTTTTTCAAAAGATAACCTCAATTGATGTGCTTCGGCATTCTTGTATTCATTGGTTTTCAGATAATCTGTAATTCCGGCGAAAAAGGCATCATCACCTAAATAATTTCTCAGCATATGAAGAATTCCGCCTCCTTTTTGATAGGTTACCAAATCGAAAACATCTTCCCGAGAGTTATAATCAAATCTTACCAAATCTTTTTTGAAATCTGAAGGATTGTGGATGTAATGATTCACATCTTCCAACTGATGGTAATCTGCCTGATCTTTTCCGTACTTGTATTCGTTCCAAAGATATTCTGAATAGTTTGCAAAAGATTCATTTACGGTAAGATTACTCCAGCTTTCCGCCGTTACCAAATCGCCGAACCAATGGTGGAATAATTCATGAGCAATAGTATCTTCCCATTTGTTCTCATCGATTAACTGTCCCGGCTTTTGAAGAATATCACTTCCATGAAGTGTTGCGGTTGTATTTTCCATTGCTCCGGAAACATAATCTCTTCCGGAAATCTGTGCATATTTTGCCCAAGGATAATCGTAACCTAATTTTTTAGAGAAAAAATCGATCATTTCCGGAGTGTTTCCGTAAATCTGTTTTGCATACGGTTCGTATTCCTTTTCAATATAATAATCTACAGGAACATTTTTCCATTTGTCTTTTACCACGGCATATTCACCAACTCCCATGAAGAAAAGATAGGTCGAATGTCTTTTATCCATCACCCAATGATCGGTTCTTAAATCGTTGGATTCTTTTTTAGATTCTTTTAAAATTCCGTTTGAAAGGGTAACGTATTTATCCGGAACCGTCATGAAGATTTCCTGTGTAGTCTTCTGATTCGGTTTATCAATTGTTGGAAACCATGCTGAAGAAGATTCAGTTTCACCTTGAGTCCAGATTTGTGTTGGCTTATCAGCATCTTTTCCCTGAGCATTGATGAAATAAAGACCTTTGGCATCATTAATAGCTGCACTTCCCTCCTGCTTCACTTCATTCGGACGAGACGTGTATTTGATGTACACTGTATAATCCTGGTTTCTGGTATACGTTTTATCAAGGCTTATCTTTAAAACATCATCTTTATATTCATATTTTAAAGGAGATTTTTTACCGTTATTATCTAAAGCCACTTCGTGGATCAACATTCCTTTTGCATCAAGCGTCAATTCATTAGAAGGATAAAAATACGGAGAAGCTGTTAACCATTCTTCGCCATTCATCTGCTCTTTTTGATAATCAAAATTGACTTTAAGTTTAGTATGCTTAAGGTCCGTAACTTTTGTGTGCGTTGCTCTGTAGACTTTTTCTCTTCCCGAAGTTTCTGTTTGTGCAGATACGTTTGCGGAGAATAAAACTCCAAGTATTGCAATAGATAAAATGGCTTTTCTCATCCTTTTCTATATTATTTTTTTTTGAATTATTTTTTAATCAGAATATCAAAAATATCATTGACCAATGTTTCGTAATCACCTTTCTTCAACTGTTCTTTAGTTTTTGCGAAAGCTTTTTTAAGATCACTTTCAGGGTTTTCGTCGTCGATAATTTCGATATCATTAATTCCTTTTACCTGAAGCAAAAGTTCTTTCAATTTTTCAACATCCGTATTTTCTGCAATGGTTATTTTTAGTGATTTCATAAGCGATAAGTAGATATTTTGGCGTGAACGTTACAAAAAAAGTGAAGTTTTGTACTTCACTTGATTATTTATTGAGCATTCTTTCTAATTTCTCAGGATTACCTTTTGATGGGAGAAATAATAAGATTTCTACGCAATTAATTTGTATTTCAAAATATACTTTAACTTGCTTTTTTCCTAATAAAGCAAATCGTAGTTTACTATCTAAAACTATTGATGGATAAGAAATTATTTTATCATTAAGTGATTGCTTAAATTTCTTCAAATCATTCTTGAAAAATTTCAACTCTTTTTGACTCCAGCGATAATTCAAAAAGTCAGTGATTTCTTGAAGACTTTTAATAGCATCTCTCGAAAAAATAATTCTCATTTCTTATTAAAAATCGAATCAATTAATTCTTCCGAAAACTCTTCATATTCGCCATTTTTAATTTGATTTCTGCTTTGCTCAATTACTTTTGCAAAGACCTCTGAATTTTCAATTTCTTCCCACGAATAAGTTTTATCATTTTCTGAAATCTCAATATGATTAATTCCTTTTATCTGAGACAAAAGTTTTTTAATGAAAGGAACATCTGCATATTCGTCTAAACTGATTTTAATTTCCATAATTTCAGGATTTTAATCAAAGTTAATAATTTTATTACTAAAAAGTTATATCGCCACAGGCGCTTTGATTCCCGGATGCGGATCGTAATTTTCTAAAGTAAAATCTTCAAAATTAAAATCGAAAATATCTTTAATTTCAGGGTTAAGTTTCATTGTTGGTAAAGGTCGTGTCTCTCGGGAAAGCTGTTTATTAACCTGCTCAAAATGGTTGTTGTAAATATGAACATCACCAAAAGTATGCACATAATCACCAACTTCTAATCCGGTAACCTGCGCAACCATCATTAATAAAAGCGCATAACTTGCAATATTGAAAGGAACTCCCAGAAAAACATCTGCACTTCTTTGGTACAATTGAAGCGACAATTTCCCGTCTGCGACATAAAACTGAAATAAAGCATGACAAGGCGCCAAAGCCATATTTGGAATTTCAGCTGCATTCCACGCAGAGACAATTAATCTTCTGGAATCAGGATTTTTTTTGATCTGTTCGATTACTTCAGAAAATTGGTCAACCACTTTTCCGTCGGCACCATTCCAGCTTCTCCATTGTGCACCATAAACAGGACCTAAATCGCCATTTTCATCTGCCCATTCGTTCCAGATAGAGACTCCATTATCAGTGAGATACTTAATATTGGTATCACCTTTAATAAACCAAAGCAATTCATAAATAATAGATTTCAAATGAACCTTTTTAGTTGTAACCAAAGGAAATCCTTTTGACAAATCATAACGCAACTGGTATCCAAAAACACTGCGTGTTCCTGTTCCTGTTCTGTCGGTTTTATCGGTTCCGTTATCTAAAATATGCTGGAGTAAATCGAGGTAGTTTTGCATTGTGAAAATTATCAGCTTCAAATTTAAAAAAAACAAAGTTTAAAATCTTCATTTAAAACTTAAAGTTATCATATCAATACGATTCCCATTTTCTATTAAAAAAAAGCATCCATAAAAATGAATGCTCCAAATATTTTTTATTTTCCGAAATATTAAACTGCGGTATAGCCACCATCAACCAAATAATAACCTCCCGTCATAAAAGATGATTTTTCAGAACTTAGGAAAAGAACCAATTCGGCAACTTCTTCTGATGTACCCAATCTTCCCATCGGATGTTTGGCAATCAATGCTTTTTTATGCTCGGCATCCAACTGATTCAAAAGAGGGGTATCAATATAACCAGGTCCGACTGCATTACAACGAATGTTTTTTTGACCGTATTCTGCGCCGATATTTTTTGTTAAACCAACAACAGCATGCTTCGTCGAAGTATAAGCTGATGATAATGGTGCTGCAACAGTTCCGTGGATTGATGCGATGTTTACAATAACCCCGCCTCCATTTTTCTCCATTTGTGTCAATTCATATTTGCAACCGTAGAAAACACCATCGAGATTAATATCGATCACTTTTTTCCATCCATCAAGACTATAATCTCCAGTTTGATTCGCTTCACCACCAATTCCGGCATTGTTACAGGCAATATCTAATCTTCCGTACGTTTCCACGGTTGCTTTTACCAAAGCTTCCACTTGTTCGGCATCTGAAGTATCTGCTTTTACAAAAGTTGCTTCGCCACCTGCAGATTTTATTTCTTCGACGGCAGATTTTCCATGTTCTTCATTAATATCTGAAACGATAACTTTTGCGCCTTCTTTAGCGTATAACTTCGCGATAGCAAGCCCAATTCCTGAACCCGCACCTGTAACCAATGCTACTTTATTGTCTAGAATTTTCATAATAAATATGTATTAATTATGATTTAGATCAACAAAAATTATGCAAACAGAACTTTACAATAGTTAATTATTTCACAATTGATTCTTTTTGAATCAATAATTTTTTTCAATTTAAAACTATTGAATTTCAATAATTTGCTGATTCATATTATTGAGTGAGAAACGATCGTTTTCTTTTTTCCCATACATTGCTTTTGCCAAAGGAGACTCTGGAGAAATGCAGATGATTTTTTGATTTTCAAAACTAACTTCACCCAAGGAAACTGAAATAAAAAACAATCCCTTTTCAGTCTTTACAATTGCTCCTTTTTCTGCTTTATCAGCTATTTTCGGAAGCACAGTTTTTAGAAAATCTTTCTGCTTCACAACTTCATTTAACTGAATCTGCAGATTATTAATTTCCTGCTGAAGCATTTCTCGTCCGGTTTCGTATTTATCACCCATCGAGCTTTTGGTATCATTGCTTGAAGTTCGGGTTTCTGCAATAAGCTTTTCTAGGTTGTTGATTTTTTCGGATAACTTTGATTTAATAATATCTAAAAGTAATGATTTATTCATATTAAATTGGGCTAAAGCCTTTCTGTAGTTCATTAAAAAGCGGGCTAAAGCCCGCTCGTATTCCTAATATATTTTTAAAGTTATGTATTTTGATTTAATCTTAAAAGAAAATTTCATCTAATAACTGTCAGCGAACTTATTTTTCGAAAACAGCGTAATCGGAAACTTTAAAGCTGAAATCTTTGCCATTGCTGAAGTCTCTTTTTGTACCATCAAAAATATTTTTAAAAATTCCAGACACATTTTCATCATCAATGGTAAATTCAACGTTTTCTTTTGAAAAATTAAGCACCACTAAAACCTCATTCCACTTATTTTTTCTGATGTAAGCAAAAATTTTATCATTCGCTGAAGTGTTTAAAAGATAAGTGACTACATTTGAATCACCGCCTCTTAAAGCAGGATTTGAAGATTTTAGATTCAACAAAGTTTTATAAAAATCAGCCATTTTACAGTCATTCGTCCATTCTATCGGGTCTTTTTCAAAAAATTCTAATCTTTTGTGATTAGGAAGTTCCTGCCCGGAATACAATAACGGAATACCATTCCAAGTCGCTGAGAATATAGCCATTGCCTCTGTAATATCACCGTACTTTTCGTACTCTGTTCCGTTCCAGGAATTTTCATCATGATTGGTGGTAAACCATGCTCTCATAGAGGAATCTCCTATTTGAGAATATTTTCTCAAAAGATCTACAAGCTCTTGAATCGGCTGATTGTCTTTATAAAATTCGGCAGATTTGTGCATCCATTTCCAAGAATAACTGGCGTCAAACACTTTACCATGTTCCGGACTCTCTAATTCATCAAATTCACCAATCCAGAAAAGAGGTTTTATTTTTCCAACTTCAGGTCTTGCTTCTTTCCAAAAATCTACCGTTACCCAAGAAGCCAGATCGCACCTGAAGCCATCAATATTGGTTTCTTCGATCCAAAACTTCATCGCATCAATCATCGCTTTCCTCATGTCCTGATTTTCATAATCAAGCTCGATAATATCATCCATTCCGGATGCCATTTTGAAATCGCCATTTTCTTTCAGGTAAAATTCAGGATTCGTTTTCGTCCAAACATGGTCCCAACCCGTATGATTTGCGACCCAATCGATAATTACTTTAAAACCCAAACGATGCGCTTCGTTCACCAAATGTTTGAAATCATCCATCGTCCCAAACTCTGGATTGATTGATGTGAAATCTGAAGCTGCATAAGGACTTCCTAAACTTCCTTTTTTATTTTTCTGAGCAATGGGAGTAATCGGCATAAACCATAATGTTTTAACACCCATGTTTTTCAGACGCGGCATTTCTTTTTCAAATGCTCTGAAAGTGCCTTCTTTAGTATATTGTCTTACGTTAACTTCATATATATTGGTGGTGTGTTTCCATTCCTGAGGTACATCCATATTCATTGTCATTTTTTAGATATAGGAAATATTTCGATTTCCTATATAAGTTTTAAGCTGAATTTATTTAGCAAAAATAAGAAAATGAGTTTTAAAAAATATTTACACGATTTGATTATGTCTATTTTTTTTGACAATCTCTTTTTACCCTAAAACCAAAGGAACAAAAGTTCAAGACTGTAATTTCCTGCTAAAAATTATGAATTAAGTCATATTATTTAAAACGAAAAACCCTGAATTTTAGTTCAGGGCTGTATTTTATTTATCTTTCGTTGTCATCGTCTTCTTCATCGAAAACATCATCATTATAGTCATCTTCTTCATCGTCATCGAAATTGTCATCTTCATCTTCAAAGCTGCTACTACTTACGAAATCATCATCAAAACTGAAATCATCATCCAATAAAGGCATTGCAGATTTTTTGTTTTTTGATCCTCCGGCGCTTCCGTTTTTACCAGGAGCTTTTAAAGGAGCATTTCCGAATCTGTATGTTGTAATCGGGTAGTTTACACCTTTCGTTTCGTCTACAACTTCTACCAATTCGCAGAAAAATTCCCAAAGATCAAGCAGACCATACTGGAACTGTGCTTTGTCTCCTGCTGACTCAAATGCTTCATCGATGTATACATCTGACATAATTTCGCCATCACCATCATCACTCATATCTTCCAGTGGTACGCTTTTTACAACAGTACCATCTTCTTCGAGAAGATTAAAAGTAGACAGCTCATCTCCACTAAGGTTGAATGCACTTTTAATTCCCAAATGTAAGTTCCAGAGTGTTTGTTTTCCTTTGATTTCTACATCTCGGAAAATGTCTTCTTTCGTATCTAATATTACACGGATTTTGTAAACCATATCAGTATTTCAATTACTTTTTGCCTTATTTATTGTGATAAATTCTTGTTGCAAATATATAATAAATGAGATTTTACAAAAAATATTTAATAATTTTTTAGAAACTTTTTTTTCCTTACATTTCGCAAAATCATTTACTTTTCTCGAGCATAAAACTGAATTTTGTGCCTTCCAGGTAAACACTTTCTACCGTAATATTTTCGTTATGAGCCTCTAGGATGTGCTTCACAATGGCTAGCCCTAATCCGGAACCGCCTTGTCTTCTGCTTCGGCTGGTCTCTACTCTATAAAATCTTTCAAAAATTCTTGGTAAAAGTTCGGCTTTTATTCCCATACCGTTATCAATTACTTCGATAAGTACTTTATTTCTGAGAACACTTGTCTTCACCACGACTTTCGCTTCCTGCCTGTTGGCGTAGTGAATAGCGTTTGAAATCAGATTAATAAAAACCTGAGACACTTTCTGCTTGTCGGCCTCCACAAAAATCTGGCTATGCAAAGTCTGAAGCTGCAAAACAGTATTGTTTTTTTCGGCTTCCAGATCGAGCAGGTCAAAAATTTCTTTAATAAGAATATTAACATCAAATCTGGAAACGGTAAGATTGATTTCGCCGGCTTCCAATCTGTTGATCATATCGAGATCATTAACGATAGCTATCAATCTTTCTACAGAGATCCCTATTCGTTCCAAATATTTATCACGGATCGTCAGATTATCTACTCCACCGTCAACTAAAGTTTCTACGTAACCCTGAATGGAAAAAAGTGGTGTTTTGAGCTCATGTGAAACATTTCCGATATATTCTTTACGGTAACTTTCCATTTCTTTCATCATATCCATCTCGGTGAGCTGCTGCTGATTAAAATCTGAAAATCTTTCTCCAAGTTCTTTCAGTGTAATATTATTCTGATCACTGTAAATTATTTCTTCAGGAAGAATTTTTGAGATCTTTCTTACCTGCTTTTTTGCATAATAATTAAAAAGTAGTTCTAAAACAACATAATTAATAATAAACATCAAAACAACACACAAAAAAAGGCCAATCTTAAACTGAGATGTATTATAATAGATATCTTTTAGTGAATCGAATATAATCACTAAAACAAACATCACCAATGTAAGCAGACATGATGAAACTAAGGTAAGCCTGTAAAATTTCAATTTTACAAAATTTATAGGTTAAATGTAAAGTTAGTCTTTTCTGAGTTAAACAATCAATTTATACCCAATTCCTTTTAAGGTCTGAATCGTGTTGATTCCTAGTTTTTCTCTCAGTCTACGTATATGTACATCGATTGTTCTTTCACCAACAATTACGTCATTCCCCCATACTCTTTCAAGAATTTCCTCTCTTTTAAAAACTTTTTCGGTGTTTGAAGCCAAAAGATAAAGTAAATCGAATTCTTTTTTCGGTAACAAAAACTGCTGTCCGCTTTTTGAAACTCGGAAGTTATCTTTATCGATTACCAAATCGCCAATCTGAATAAGTTTAGCATTATCAGAAACCTGAGAAGTCAGCTGAAGCAATGCATTTACTTTAGAAATAAGGATTTTCGGTTTGATAAGCTTTACAATATAGTCGTTTGCTCCTGCCTGAAAGCCAGCCAATTGAGAAAACTCTTCACTTCTTGCAGAAAGAAAGACGATAAGAGATTTTTGCAGCTCTTTTACTTTTCTAAGTTCCTGGCAAGTTTCGATACCGTCTTTTTCGGGCATCATTACATCTAATAAGATCAAATCTGGAATAATTTCTTTGGCTTTTACTATACCTTCATTACCATTTGTAGCGGTATAAATGTCGTAACCTTCCTTTTCCAGATTGTAAGACAGAATCTCTAGAATATCGAGTTCATCGTCTATTAGAAGAATTTTCTTTTGGTTCATTTTCAATTTTTACGTTTCAAAGTTAATCAATTTTGAATGATGGATTAACACAATGGTTATCGTTCACATAAAGTTAACAATAATATCCTTTTCGTAATGTTTAGTTAAGAAAAAATTAAATTTCGCTAAACCATTTACCCCACTAAACTTTTCTTCCTTTGCACCGAAAGTAATCTATAAATTAAAGGAAGTAAAATAATGAAAATTTATAAACTCAGCATTGCAGTCTTATTTTTATCTGGATCTGTATTTTATGCACAAGAAACTGCACAAGATACAATAAAGAAAGAAAAAAAAATTGAAGGAGTAATAATTCAGGGGAGTAGTAACAAGAAGACTGAAACTGCTATATTACTAGATCAAAAGAAAGCTGTAATCCAAAAGCAAGCAATAGGTGCTGAAGAAATTTCCAGAAAAGGTATTTCAAATGTTGAGCAAGGGCTTACGAAGATTACCGGCATCACAACAGTAGATGGGCGTGGTTTATTTGTACGTGGTCTTGAGGAGAGATACAATTACCTTTTGATCAACGGATTGGGCTCACCATCAAACAACCCTTTCCAAAAGATCATTGCTTTGAAGCAATTTCCAACCGATGTGGTTGGAAAATTAAATATTTATAAAACATTCAATTCTAATCTTTACGGAGATTTTGCAGGTGCTACGTTCGACATCGAAACACTTACTATGGATCGTTCTTTCTCGAAGGTTGAATTCAGTATTGGAGTAAATACAATAAGTAACTTTAAAGATAATTTCTTTGTCTCTGAAAATGCTGACGGAATGAAGGGTTATTTAGGATTGAATAGCAGAGACAGACGTTTTCCTGAGAACATCGATGGCGTACGACCTACCAACTATCGTTTTACAGCGAACGAATCTCAACAATATTTTAAAGACAGTTTTGATGTTGAAGGAGTAAAATCAATGCCCAATACGAGCATAGGATTTACCACAGCACAAAAAATAAAAGCAGGTGAAAACGGAAATATAGGTGTCTTATTCTCTCTAAACCAGAGTTCTGAATATTCTTTCAGAGAAGGAGCAAAAAATCAGTTTTTAGATCTTGGACAGACTATAGTTTTGAACAATAAACTTCAAAGAAAGTCATACAATTTTGAACTGGAATCTTCTGCTTTGCTAGGATTGGGGTACAAAAACAAGCGTACCCAAGTTAACTTGAACGCCATTTATTTACAGAATGCCAATAACATTATTGAAGATTTCTTTGGATATAAAAATCAGCAGACTCAAAATGAAAACATTGGTTTTTTCAGAGTAAACCAATTAGATATTTCTAAATTTCTTGATCTACAGTTAACGGCTTCCCACAAAATCAACGACAGACACAGTGTGAAAGCAGGTGCAAGTTATGTTCTTAATAATTATCAGCAGCCTGACCGTAAAATCATGGAAGGCTCCAGACAGGACAGCCAGGGAAACATGCTTAATGACGATCAGTTATTGATTACTTATGGTGGTAATAATATCATCAGACAGTATCTTGATGTTAATTCTAGATTCTATGGTTCGGCATTTGGTGAGTATACTGTGTCTTTAGGAGAAAAAGGTGATAAAAAAGACTATCCTATTCAATTGAGTGTTGGTTACAACGGGTTTGCAGATCTTAGAAAAACATCTTACCGATTTATCTTTGGTTATCCAAATGGAACTGCCGGACAAGGATTTATCATTGATAAAAACAAACCGCAAGCAGGGTTTGACAGAGATATGCAAAACAATCTTTTCTATTTTCAGGAAGGTTCCGATGCATACTTACCATTTACCTCAATGTATCAATTCGTAAATGCAGGATATGTAAATTTCAATTATAAGCCAAGTGATACTTGGGATATTTTAATTGGAGCACGTTACGAAAATGATTTAAGCTTAATCAGATACAACAGACAAGGTCAGGAGAATAAGCAGACCATCAATAAAAACAGAGACCTATTTTTACCATCATTAGCTGTTAAAAAAGCATTGAACGACAGAAGCAATTTAAGATTTGCTGCAAGTAAGACAGTAACCAGACCTGTGCTTATCGAAACAATGCCTATCGAATACATCAATCCGGATAACGAAACCATTGTTGGTAACGCAAACATCTTAAACAGCGAGAATTATAATATTGATTTGAAATATGAATATTTTCCGACAAATAAAGAATTGATTGCAGTTAATTTATTTGCTAAAAGAATCGATAATCCTATTGAAAGATCTTTCAGAACTTCCGGAAACTCTAATGGTGTAGCAATCACTTTTTACAATGCTAAAAAAGCAGACTTGCTTGGTTTAGAACTGGAAGGTGTCATCAGTTTATCAAGAATTTCAGAAGCATTAAGCAACTTCAGTCTGGGGGCTAATGCTACATTTATGTATACCGATGTCGAAAGAAGTCCCGAGCAATTACAATTAGAAAGACCTTTAGGTTATTCTGACGATCAGTTGCACAAAAGAGGTTTGCAGGGTGCTGCGCCTTACACTGTAAATGCTGATTTAAAGTATGACTTTAAAAAGAAAAATGCTTTAAGCAGAACTTTATCATTGGTTTACAATGTATCGGGATCTAAGATTTTTGCAGTAGGCTCTTCAGGAACAGATAATTTTTACGAAAGACCATTTAATCAGGTAGATTTTGTTTATCAGGAGCAATTAACTAAAAACTGGAACATCAAGTTTGGTGTTCAAAACATCTTAAACAATCAATACAAAATCGAATTAGGAGACGATAGTTATTATAATGTAAACACAAATAATAACCTTCAATATACCAATTATTACAGAGGAACAACATTCAATTTCACTGTAGGATATACATTTTAGTAGAAATAAAAATAAATAAAATAAATAAAAATGAAAAAAACGTTTTTACCACTAGCATTAGCATTAATAGTAGGATTGGGTCTAACTTCTTGTACTGTTGAAATAAATGATGGAATGGAAGATTCTACAACAGTAGTTCCTGGTACATCTGAAAGTGTATTGAGCGGAACAGGAACCCTTAAAGGTACTATAGCGAAAGATTTGCTTATTAAAAAAGGAAATTATACACTAGACGGAATTGTAAAAGTAACCAATGGTGCAACAATCACAATTGAAGCTGGTGCGGTTTTCAACGTTGTAACTACCAAGACAAGTGCTTTAGTAATCTTAAATGATGGCTTAATCGATGCACAAGGTACTGCAAGTGAGCCTATCGTATTTACTACATCTACAAAAACTCCGGGAGATTGGGGTGGAATTACACTTTACGGTGAAGCTCCTATCAAAGCCTTAAATGGTAACACTACAGCTATTTCTGAAGACGGAAATGCTCTTTCTTATGGTGGTAACAGTGCAAATGACTACTCAGGAATCATGAAATTTGTACGTGTAGAATATGCAGGTAAAAAAATTGGTGACGGTACTTCAGAAACAAATACATTTACTTTTTATTCTGTAGGAGCAGCGACAGTTCTAGAAAACTTAGTAGCTTACAAAGGAACAGATGACGGATTCGAGTGGTTCGGAGGAAGTGTAAGTGCTAAGAACCTGGTATCATACGGTAACTTTGATGATTCATTTGACTGGCAAGATGCTTGGAGCGGACAAAATAACTCAAACTGGTTTGCATACCAAGTAGGAACAGGAAATTTCGGAATGGAAATCGAAGCTTCAAGTAATGCAGATAATGTTGCACCAAAAGTAAACAACATTACTTTGATCAGAGCAGCAGGTACTAATCCTGAAGCGGCAAATTCTCCGGAAATCACTGCTATCCAATTCAAGAAACAAGGTTCTGGAATTTTCAGCAACGTTTACATCAGTGGATACAAAAACATTGGCGCTCAAAAAGCTTATTCCGTTCTTATTCAAGATGCTGCAACTGAAACAGGTCAGGTAAATACAGGAAAAATCGTTGTTTCTCCAATGACTTATTTAGATTCAGATAATCCTTTAGTTTGGGGTTATGCATTTACGCCAAACGGTGGAAAGACTTTTACAAATGCTACAACAGTAACGAAAGTATCTCTACCAGCAGGGGCTTGGGCTACTGTAGACGGAGTAAATCTTCTTTCTGCATTATAATAAAGTAATTAGTTTCTTCATATCAAATTGAAAACCACGCCCGGAATTTATTTTCCGGGCGTGGTTATTTTTTTTAATATTAACTTTTATTCATTTTAAATATTTAATACTAAAATCAAATCATCAAATATTCTGTTGGGAAACCAAGCAAAAAAATGGTAATTTGGTCTTCTCATTCAAAATAGATTGATAAAAATCTCGTTGATGAAAAATAACATGAGAATTATGAAGAAAAATCACTTAAAATTAATCATTGCAGCTTTCATTATCTGCTCATCATTGATCATTCATTCGTGCGGTAAAGAGGAAGATATAACTTCTGAAATTGCAGTGGTCGGAATCGCTCAGGATCCCAATAATTTTAAAGGTGATGTTACCAGCGGGCAAGTTGTAACACTTGATCCTATGAAATTTTATAAACTCAATGGTATTGTTACCGTAAAAAATGGTGGAACTCTCGTCATTCCTGCCGGAACAAGAATTATAGCTACAGCAGGAGCTTCCTCTTACGTTCTTGTAGAGCAGGGCGGAAAAATCTTCGCCAACGGTACAGCGGGTTCACCGGTGTTATTTACATCAGAAACAACCGTTGCCGGAAATTGGGGCGGAATAGTCATTTGTGGTAAAGCTCCGATTAATACAGGAAATACAGGGTCATCAGAAATAGGAAATTTAACTTACGGAGGAACTGAAACTACAGATAATTCAGGATCATTGAATTATGTAAGAATTGAATACGCAGGTGCCGAATTTGCTGGTAAAAAATTCAATGCGCTTTCGCTTTTTGGGGTTGGTAACGAGACCCGAGTAGAAAGCGTAGCACTTTTAAATAATGCAGATGACGGTATTGAAATTTATGGCGGAACGGTCAATGTTTTAAACATTGTTTCAATCGGAAATACCAATCACGCATTCAGTTATAAAGACGGATGGATCGGAACAGCAACAAATATTTATACCAAAAGAAAAGCAGACGGAACAGGAAACACGGGCATTATAGGTATTAATAATGCAGGAAATGACAACGCCTCACCAAGATCAAACCCGACCATTAAAAACGTTACTTTCATTGGTGGAACTTCAGGTGAATCGAACGGAATAAAACTAAAACAGGGAACTTTCGCAACATTAGATAATATAGTAGTTTCTGATTGGTCAACAGGAATTAATATTGAAAGCGACTCTACAGTGGCTCGTTTTAACGGTAAAAAAAGAATCACGAATGTTCTGTTTAAGAACACAACAACCGAAGTTTCTTTAAAATCTTCTGCAGGTACAACGGTTCCAATTGTAGATACCACTTATACCAAAAAACCTGATGCAACCGGAGCCGGAAATGGTATTTTAACGCCAGCTTGGGCAGTTGGATGGTCCGGATTACAATAATGAAATTCAAAATCAATATTAAAAATTCCTTGGAAATATTTTCTGAGGAATTTTGTTTAAACAATTAACTTATATCATTTCCATTTAGAATTTTCCTTATACCAATTTGTCTCACAATCTGGGCAGCTCCGGAGGAGCAATACCTTTGTAGCATAATGGTAGGAATCACAATTAGAACTCCGTAGGAGTTCAACCTTTTTCAATGATCATTCTTTGAATTGAGAAGGCGTCATTCCCGTTTGAGATTTGAAAAATTTTGAAAAACTCGCCTGATCATAAAATCCCAAATCAAAAACAATATCTTTCACCGATTTTTCTGACACTTTCAGAAGACGCTTCGCTTCAAGTAAAATTCTATCCTGAATAAGCGATGAAGCTGAAGAATTGATGCTTTTTTTACAGATAATATTTAAATAATTGGGCGAAATATTAAGCTTTTCAGCATAAAAAGAAACCGAACGTTTTTCTTTAAAATGTTCATCAATAAGGTTTAAAAACTTTGAAAAAACAGGATTTGCATGATATCGTTCATCATTTTTAAAAATAACTTCAACCGCTTCATTGATGAGTAATCCAATCATTTCGCTACGTTTCTGAATCATTTCCCAAAAGATATTCTCATCATTCAAAAGTTTTTTAATAGTCTTAAATTCATAAACCAGAAATTCAAAACTCATATCTGAAAGATCTATGACAGGATGTTTCTGATAAAATAATTGTGAAAATCTCAAAGCCGGAATTAAACTTTCAAACCAAGTTCTGCTGATCATTAACTGATATCCTATCGTTCCTGCTTCAATATCCCATTGATGCACCTGATCGGGGAAAACCAAATGAATCTGATGATCTTTCACTTCATAATCTATAAAATCGATGGTGTGATTTCCTTTTGCTTTTTCAAAAATATTAATGATAAAAAAATCATGTTTGTGCGGATTATCGATAGAACGTTCTCCATAAAGCTCATTAAATAAGAGATGTGTTTCCAAAGAATGATCATCCTTGAAATCCTGAATACCCAAAACCGGAAAATGATCTGAACGACGGCTCATTCCGAATGATTTTTGCTTAAAATTAGTGAAATTTATGCAGTTAATCATTTTCATGAATTTAATAAAAACTGACCTAGTACATAAGAAAAAATATTTTACCGCAAAAGATTCAAAAGAAATGATAAAAGAATAGAAATTCAACAGCTTACAAAATGTAAAAAACTTATTTAACACTTGTTTTGCAAACTTTTGAATAACTTAAGCATAGTAAAATCTTTTGATTCTTTTGCGGTTAAAAAAAACTCAAATACTAAGAAAAACTGATTGAAAAAAAGTAAATATCAATCATGTAGAATTTAAAACAATAAAGCTTACAGCGTCTCTAAGTTTGGGCAGTTTTAAGATTCTAAAATTTTTACAATCTCTTTATAACCTAAAGATTTTGCGTGCTCCAAAGCCGTAACTCCCTCGTTATCGGGAATATCTTTTGCCTTTTTATCTTTAAGGATCCGAACAATTTGCTGATATTTTAAACTTCCGTCACCTAAAATCACCGCTTCCATCAAAGCAGTCCATCCCAATCTGTTCACATGATTAATCGGAAAGCCTTCCGTATTCGCCAAAACGTTTACAGTTTCTACGTGACCTCTTTCACAGGCAGGAATTAAAGCCGTTCCGTTGTATCTATTAAAAACGTCAAAACGAGCTACGTTTTCCAGAAATAATTTCACCAATTCGGTCTGTCCGTTTGCACCGGCAAACAAAAACGGACTATCCAACTGTTGATCTTGTAGGTTAACATCCGCTTTATATTCGACAAGAATTTTTGCAATTTTTATCTTTTTTCCTACCGCGGCAAGAAGCAGCAAAGATCTTCCTCTCGAATCTTTCGTATTCACATCGGCTCCGTTTTCCAAAGCCGTTCTCAAACCTTCTGCATTATTGTTCTTTACAAGCTCAATCACATTTTCACCATTAATCATAATTTCTTTTACAGGTTGAGAGAAGCTTTTTTCGCAAGCATTTATACTGTTAAAACACAACAGAAAAAACAAAACTTTCATTGCCTGATTTTTATTTAATTAAAATACCACGTTCCCTCTATAAATAAGAGATTCTACGTTTGAAATTCTTGATACCGCTTCTGCAGAACAACTTGCATTGAGCAAAACAAAATCGGCATCATCACCTGTTTTCGGCCATTGCTGAACGCCTTTATCATCCAAAGGAGTTAGATTTGCCGTTGCTAATTTTAAACTTCTTGAAAGCAAAAATTCAGTCGACTGACCGTAAAGCTGAGCATAAAGATTGGCTTTCTCCAAAACACTTCCGGTTCCGTACGTATTCCAATGATCGATAATACTGTCGTTTCCGGTATAAACGGTTACATTATGTTTTTGTAAAGTCGGAAGCGGCATAATCAAATTTCCGATAGGAATCGTTGAAGCAATTCCCACTTGAGCATTGCCTAATTTTTCAGCAATCTCTTCCTGTTTTATTTTATCTAATTTACCTAAAATAAAACAATGACTAAAAAATGTTTTTCCTTTTAGAGAAGGATTTTCATTCACTTTATCAATAAGATATTCAACCGTTTTCAAACCCGACTCTCCCGTTTCATGCAAATGAATGTCAATTCCTTTTTGATAATCTAAAGCGAGTTGTACCGTAAAATCAATTGTCTTTTCAATCGCTCCGTCAATCGTGTAAGGATCTACTCCACCGATAAAATCGATATTCATTTGAGCCGCTTCTTTCAAATAAGGAACAGAATTTTTGTAAAAAACTCCGTGCTGTGGAAAGGCAACAATTTCAGCCCCGAAACTTTTCTTTTTATTATATAAAGCTTTCTGTAGATTTTTCAAAGAATCAAGCTTAGAAGTTGGCTCAATATTCACATGACTTCTTGCAAAAGCAGTTCCTTTAGACTGAATCAATTCAATCATTTTTTCTGCTTTGTAAGTAGAATTTTTCAGAATTTCCGGCATGATCTGTTCTTCCAAAGCAATCATTCCTTTTACTCCGCCTTTTCTTTTTCTGACAGCCTGCCATTTGTCGCCATAAAAAGTTTTATCAAGGTGAATGTGCATGTCTTTAAAAGCCGGAAGCATCAAAAATCCTTTTGCATCCACTGCTTTTGCTTTAGGATTATTCGGAGCTATTTTTGTGATTTTTCCGTTTTCTGTTTCTACTAAAAACAAATCAGTCTTTGTAGAGATCACTTCCCCTTCTTCATATTCAAAACCGGTTTCAAGGCGGACATTTTTAAGAATTAATTTACCATTTACTCCTAAAACTTTATCTTCAGAAAACGTGTTTGCACTCATCACTGTAGACGTTAAAGTAATTCCAGCCATTGCTAAAGCAGAGCTTTTCAAAAAATCTTTTCGCGAAATATTATTAGACCTTTCCATATTCAATTTCTATGATACAAAATTAGCAAGAACTAAGGTCTTAGAATTGTATCATTTATCACATTGCTTGTATGATTTTCTTTTGCCTTGAAGCAAAAGAAACAAAAGTTCAAGACGCAGAAACTTCCGCTAAAAATTAAAATTGAATTCTAAAATTCCCAAAACTCGCACGAATTTGAAATTTATCTTCAATTGAAACTTTGTCTCGTGCTCAAACAGTAGAATTTTTTAACGGATTAAATTTTAATTTTCTTAACACTCCATTTTCAAATGTCTTTTTAGAGTTTAAACAAATAGATTACGAATTGTAATTTTTTATTTTAAACAAAAAAGGATGAAGCTTTACACCTCATCCTTTCTAATTTATGTCTTATAATTTTAAGAATATTGAAATTTTCTTACCGCTTCTAAAGTCATATCGATTTCTTTGTCTTTTATTGCATCACTGATGAAATACGTTTCGTAACCACTTGGCGGAAGATAAATTCCGCTGGTCAACAGCTGATGAAAGAAATTATTGAATAACGAATGGTTTGCATTTTGCGCTTCATCAAAATTGGAAACCGCATTGATGTGGAAGAAAACCGACATCATCGAACCTTTTCTGTTGATTCTGTGTTCGATTCCTTTTTCGTTTAAAATTTTTCCGATTTCAAAGTCTAAAGTTTCTGTTGTTTTAGCTAATCTGTTGAAAAATTCAGGATCGTTTTTAATGATTTGCAAAGTTTTCAAACCCGCTCTCATTGCCAAAGGATTTCCGCTCAAAGTTCCGGCTTGATAAACGCCGCCTTTTGGAGCGAGATGATCCATAATTTCGTTGCGTCCGGCAAAAGCACCCACCGGAAGTCCGCCTCCGATTACTTTACCGTAAGTTACCAAATCTGCTTTCACATTATACAATTCCTGCGCTCCACCAAAAGCCAGTCTGAAACCTGTCATTACCTCATCAAAGATCAACAAAGCACCGTTTTCGTCACAGATTTTTCTTAATTTTTGCAAGAAATCATTTTCAGGAAGTACACAACCCATGTTTCCGGCAACCGGCTCGATAATTACTGCAGCAATTTCACCCTGATTATGTCTGAATAAATCTTCAACCTGCTCAAAATCATTATATCTTGCCAACAAAGTATCTTTTGCCGTACCAGCCGTTACGCCCGGAGAATTAGGATTTCCAAAAGTCGCAGCACCACTTCCCGCTTTTATTAAAAATGAATCTGAATGACCATGATAACAGCCTTCAAATTTTATAAATTTATCTCTTCCTGTAAAACCTCTCGCCAGTCTGATTGCGCTCATACACGCTTCTGTTCCTGAAGAAACCATTCTGATCTGGTCGATATTCGGAACATTTTCGGTGATGAATTTTGCAATTTCAGTTTCCAATTCAGTTGGTGCACCAAAAGAGAAACCTTTTTCTGCCTGAATTTTTAATTCTTCTAAAACTTCAGGATGCGTGTGCCCTAAAATTGCAGGTCCCCAAGAATTAATGTAGTCTACATACGTGTTATCATCAGCATCTGTAAGGTAAGCACCTTTCGCAGATTTCATAAAAACGGGAACTCCGCCAACTGATTTAAACGCTCGAACCGGAGAATTTACCCCTCCCGGAATATATTTGTAAGCTTCATCAAATAAAGCTGAACTTCTTTGGTATTTCATTATTAATTAGTTGATAGTTGATAGTAATTAGTTGATAGCGATTATTGTCTGTATTTAAAACCAACAACTTTCAACTAAAAACCAACAACCAAAATTAGTTTCTAGGTTTTTTGTCGATCAGATAAATTAATTGTCCAGCGGATGGCTTTTGACCTTCATCCATTCTGTTTTTTGAGTATAATTTATTGAGTTTGATGCCAAATTTCTGTGCGATATCATACATATCTTCACCATATTCGGCTTTGTAGGTTGCAGTATTTCCATCAGAATTTTTAGATTCGAGGAAGACAACTTCATTTTTTGCCAGTGCAGTTCCTTGCAGCTCGTTCCATTTGATCAGTTTGCTTTCGCTGATCTTAAATTTCTTAGCAATATACTGTACATCGGTATCTTCAGGAATCACAATATATTTTAAACCGCCATTCGGATGACTTTTTATTAAAATGGAATTAAGAATTTCTGCTTTGGTTTTAATTCTCTCCACTCTTTGCTGTTGTTGCGCATAAGAGGTCGCCTTGTAAGGAACTTTTACAGTGACAGGTGTCGTTGTTTTTTTAGTTGCTTTTGCAGGTTCCATTCTTGCCATGAAAGCACGGTCGTCTTTCAGATCTGGATATTTTTTCAGAATGGCGTATAAAACTTCTTTAGAATCTACTTCATCAAATTCATACAATTTATATTTTTCAATCTTTCCGATAAGAATTGATGCATAACGAGGATTGGTAGCGTAACCCGCTTTTTTCAAACCATGCGCCCAAGCTCTGTAATCTTTCATATCAAGATCAAAAAGTTTGGTGTAATATTTTCTTGTTGCTAAAAATATAGAGTGGTCTTCGTAAGATTGTTTAGGATCGTCATACACACGGAAACACTCATTCGGAGCATCATCGGTGTGCTTCATTGTCTTTCCGGTCCAGTCTTCTTTACATTTTATACCGAAATGATTTTTTCCTTCCTGCGCCAAACGGCTTTGTCCGCCACCGGTTTCTAAAAGCCCTTGTGCAAGAGTAATTGAAGCCGGAATCTTATACTTTTCCATTTCTTCCACTGCATATTGAGCAAATTTCTGGATGTACTGATCTTCTGTAGCCCAGGTCTGAGCTGAGAATTTTGATAAAACTAAAAGGCTAATTAGTAAGAAAAGTCTTTTCATGTTTCTTGATTTTTTAAAGCCTGACAAGTAATTTACTTTTACTTTAATATTTGCATGATTACCTCATGCTTTCAGCTTTATATTATTAAATTTCTATTTTGTTTTTCTAACAGCAAATTGGCTCCTTCTATTCCCTGCAAGCCTCCGGTATGAAAACACAGGATTTTGCTTCCTTCAGGAAAATAATCGGCATCAATCATTTCAAACAATTTCAGCATCATCTTTCCTGTATAAACCGGTTCTAAAGGAATTTTAAACTTTACTTTAAAATCATTCATAAAACGAACATTTTCATCATTTATTTTACCATAACCGCCAAAAGCAGCATCGGTTAGATGAAAATTTCTTTTTGAGGTTAACTCCAAAATTTTGTTTTCTAAAGAAGAATCTTCAACTACTTTAAAACCTATAACCTTTTGATTATCTTCACAAAACTCTGAAATCCCTGCCAAAGTACCTCCGGTTCCAACTGCGGTGCAAAGATAATCAAAATCTTTTGTATCGTTATTGAGCATCATTTTTACGCCCTGAACAGCATTTTTATTGGTTCCTCCTTCAGGAATTATTAATGCTTCAGGAAATTCATGCAACAGAAACTCAGTGAGTTTTTCTTTATGTCGGTATTCTTCACGGGTCACAAATTTTAAATTCATGCCGTTTCTTTTTGCTAAAACTAAGGTCGGATTATCACGCCATTTTTGTTCTAATTCTTCACCTCTTATAATGCCTAAAGTTTTAATTCCGGAAAGTTTTCCTGTGGCAGAAACTGCAGAAATATGGTTTGAGTAGGCTCCGCCAAATGTTATAATTAAAGGATTTTCCGCTAAAGTTTCCAAATAATTATTGATATTGTAAAAAAGTTTCCAGTATTTATTCCCTGAAATTTGTGGATGAATGAGATCTTCTCTCTTGATGAAAAGCTTTACTTTTTTATGAATTGGAATTTCCTGAATTGGAATCGTTTCTGTCGGAAGTTGTAATAGCATTTGTTCTAAATGATACTTGTTTTAACAAAATTAGTTTTTTTATTTGAGCTACTTTGGATAACATGGATTTCCTAAGAATTTTTTTTTACCACCCCGTCAAAAATTCTTTGAATTTTCGCCACCCCTCCAGAGGAGGGGAATTTTGGAGCGCTAATCTTTTAATTAAAATATTTTCTGAATGCCCAAAATTTTCTTTTTTTCAGATAATTTAAATCGTGTTCCATTGCATAAGCTTCTCTTTCAAAAGAAATGGCGTGATAGGCTGAATGCGCATTTTTAAGTCTGAAAAAGTGATAATAATATTCGGCTATATATAAGATGTAAAAGAAAATTATCAACAGCTCTAATTGTTGTCGAATGTGAATTTTTTCATGATTAATCAAGACCCTATTCTTCTTATCTTCAGGATTTTTGATGAAAATAAAAGGATAGAGCGTAATGCCGTTTATTTTTGTATTTTTGAGGAGCTTTTGGCACACAATTATCATGATAACAAATATAAAAGTTTTGATTTAACTTATGGCTCTTTTTGAAATCAAAGAAGGTGAAGACTTTTACTATAACGAGCAAGGTTACAAAGTTTTTACCGAAAAATTCCATCTTAAACGTGGACATTGTTGTAAAAGTGGTTGCAGACACTGCCCGTACGGATATGATAAAAAGACAGACACATTTATAAAAACCAATAAAAAAAATAAATAAAATGAAGAAATATATTTTTATTTTGCTTGCGGCAAGTTTAGGTTTGTCGTCTTGCAGCCCATTCAAAGTACGCTCAGATTATGCTCAAACTGCTAATTTTACGTCTTATAAAACATACAAAATCAGAATCGACGATTTGAAACTGAATGACATCGATAAAGACAGAGTTTTAAACGAATTGTCTAAGCAATTGCAGACAAAAGGTCTTCAGCCGGGAGAAAGTCCTGATTTGATTGTAAACGTAAAAGCTAACCACAAAAAAATTACCGATATCAATACCACGAATCCTTACGGAATGTGGGGCTGGGGCGGAGGTTTCGGTTGGGGAATCGGGATGAACAGAACGTGGACCAGCAATTATAACGAAGGTGCTATCATTGTAGATCTGGTAGATGCTCAAACTCAAAAATTGGTATGGCAGGGAATCGGCAGCGGAATCTCTGTAGACAGACCAAAAGCCAAACAAAAACAAATCCCTCAGATTGTAGCTGAAATTATGGCTAACTATCCTCCGGGAATGAAGAAATAAAATTTTAATTTCAATTATATTAAAAGTCAACACAAAATTGTGTTGACTTTTTTGTGCGCGTTATTTTCGGGAATCAATACTCCATTTTACAAAAAATTAATCTGTTCCGGAAAAAATAATTGTTTTTAAATTTAATAATAGTGTAATTTTACTTTCACCAAATTATTTCAATCTTTACCAACAATAATATTATTATGAAAAAACTACTTTTATGTGTAGTATTCTCCCAGCTTGCCTATGCACAGGCTCCGGCAGGATATTACAATGCAGCGAACGGATTGTCTGGAGCTTCTTTAAAAACAGCTTTAAGCACCATTATTACCAACGGTCATCAAGACAAAGGATACAGCGGGCTTTGGACCGCTTATAAAACCACCGATATTGATAAAAATTATGAGAATGACGGTTCTATTCTTGATATTTATTCAGAAAGACCGAGCTCTGTCGACCCTTATAAGTTTACTCCGGGAAATAATCAGTGCGGCACCTATTCTAGTGAAGGAAATTGCTATAATCGTGAACACATTGTTCCTCAAAGTCTTTTTAATGAAGCTTCGCCGATGAGAAACGATATTCATTTCATCAGAGCTACAGATGGAAAAGTAAATGGTATGCGTTCTAATTATCCTTTCGGAAAAGTGGGAAGCGCAAGTTTTACTTCTCAAAACGGTTCAAAATTGGGAAGCTCTTCATCTGCAGGATTTTCCGGGACGGTCTTTGAACCCATTGATGAATTTAAAGGCGATGTAGCAAGAATGGTTTTTTATTTTGTGACAAGATACCAAAGCAAATTATCAACATTTTCCACTGGAAATATGATTGGCAGTTCTGCTTTTCCGGGACTACAAACGTGGGAGCTGAATGTACTTCTCGCTTGGCATAATCAGGATCCGGTTTCGCAAGCAGAAATCAACAGAAACAATGCATCGTATACTTTTCAGGGGAACAGAAATCCATTTATCGACAATCCGAGTTATGTGAACCAAATTTGGGGCGGACAAGCTCCAACAACAGATACGCAAGCTCCGACAATGGTTACTAATTTAACCGTTTCAGGAAAAACATCCAACACTGTTTCTCTTACATGGAATGCAGCAACTGATAATGTAGCCGTAACTTCTTACGATGTATATATGAATGGAAGCTTAAAAACCAATGTTTCTTCAACTTCTACAACAGTGACAGGGCTAAATCCTTCTACAAGCTACAGTTTTTACATTAAAGCTAAAGATGCTGCAGGAAACTCTTCAGCCAACAGCACTACAGTTTCAGCAACGACGAACGCAGGAACTACCAATCCGAATCCGACAGGTTGTGTAAATGAAACTTTTGAGACAATTCCAACAGCCAGTTCGTCATCATATTCAACAAAAACATGGACGAGCAACGGAATTACATGGACGGCAACAGATTCAAGAACCGATCAAACCATTTCCAACAAAGCAATTACGATAAGAAACGGATCTTTGAAATCGAGCAGCTCTGCAAACGGAATAGGATCTTTAACGGTTACAACTCAACTTAAATTCAGTGGAACTAATGGAAATCTGACCGTTCAGGTAAATGGTGTAAATGTAGGAACAGTTCCTTACAGCACAACGGCAACTACGACGACAATTAACAATATCAATGTTTCAGGGAATGTTGTGGTGACTTTAGTGAATAATTCTACAAGCAACAGAGTGGCGATTGATAACCTGAGCTGGACTTGCAATAATTCTGCCTCAAGACAAAGCCAAACGATAAATACTATTGCCGAGCCAAAAGAATTACAGATCTATCCAAATCCTATTACGAATCAAGAAATTTTTGTGAAAGGAGATACGCAAAATATTAAAAAAGCGGAAATATATAATCTACAAGGGAAAGTAATGCAAACGATAAACAATCCTTTCAAAAATGGAAAGTCAATTAAAATTAAAAGTCTTTTGCAGGGAGTTTACATTTTAAAGCTTGATGAATCTAGTCTGAAATTTGTGATTAAGTAAGTTTTAGAAAATATAAAAAGAGGCTGTTTCAATTTTGAAGCAGTCTTTTTTTAGATATATATATTGCGGGTTTTTAGAATTGGAAATAAACTGCTGATTTGCCACAAATGCACGAATATTATGAAAATAATTAAAACTAAAGCTTTTTTGGATAAAAATACAAACAAATACAACAATTTAAAATCAATTAATTACAATAAAAAATGCGTTAATTTAACGCAAATGGAAACAAAGAATTTTAAATATTGACTGATTTTAAGTTAAACAACGGCGTACTTAACAAAGAAATACAATGAGAAATTACGGGGAATTTAAAAAACTGTTTAATTTATATATTTTAAATTGAAAATTCGGTGGTATACAAAACTGAAAATTCTTTGTAAGAATATACTGCATTCAAAGATTCAATCATTCCATTATTTTTAAAAACCGTTACATTTCCTGTGAAATCATCTTGGTTTTCTTCTTTACTTTTTAAGGTTTGATGTAATAAAATTTCTTCTTTGCTATCCGTCAATTTTGCAGTTTGCTGAACGTTTAATAAGGTTTTATCTAAATACATTTCAAAAAAAGATTTTCCGTTTTCAAAAGGGTTTCGGAAAGTTGAAAAGTAGGTTTTCAAAAACCAGTCTTCTTTCATTTTTTGATCAAAAATATCAGGATTTAAGACAACATATTCAAACTCTTCAAGATATATTTCAGCATATTTATCGGGAAAAAGATCTATTAATTTCGCCTTAATCTGATTAAAATTATTTAAAGTTTCTTTCTTTAGAGCAGTTCGTAAAATCTCGCCTTTGACGTTTACAAAAACTTCAATCGGATACAAAGACTTCATGCTTTCAATTGCCAGACTTTCCATTTTTGTATTATTCTGATTTGAAAACTGATCTTTGGTAAAATGAAAAAGATGTTCACCCAATTCATTTTTTATCCATTGTAAAGATGCGATATAAGAAAAACTTTTTTCACTAATTTCACCTTCAGCATTAGATGATTCTTTAATTTTAATCTTAAATTTTTCATCAAAACCAATCGGATCAAAAGCAATTTTTGGGTTTAATTCCTGACTTTTAAAAGGGGCATCATTTTTATCATTATAGGCTTTGATTTTCGAAAAATCGGGCAACAAAAGTTTTTTTCCGGGAACCAAATCATCATCAATAAAATCTTCTTTCACACAATGCTGATTGTGAAATTCCTTAAGATAAATAGGATTTTCAAGCCCTATTTTCTCAGCAATATTTTCGACGGTATCTCCGGGAAGTATAAAATGGATCATCATGTTTTTATAAATGCCTTTATGATAGTGTGTTTATGAAAAGAGGTCATTAATTTACTACTTATTTTTAAAACTAAGTTTGATTATTTAGCTTTTTTATGATCGGCTTTCTAAGTTCTTAGACATTCAGTTTGATCTCTGCTATTTCTTTTTCTTTAGCTTGTAGGTTGTAATTTCACCCGTAGTTTTATCAAGTAAATCGCTGGTCAGAATAAAGTCATCATTTTTTCTTATAATTGAAAATTTTGAATCGCTATTATCTTTTTCCTGTAGAATAATTTTGTTTGGATTATTATTCAGGATAATCAAATCTTTGTCTAAAATCTCATTATAGCTATCTAATCGAAAGGTCGCTTTATTATCTTTAATATCAATATAAATCATCGCATATGCACGTGGATCAGCAGATTCTTCTTTGATCCGAAGAAAATTGCCTTCATATTTCCCATTCCAGCTTTTACTTATTGCACTATTTTTTAATATGAAATCCCATTTTTTTAAAACTTTATCTTTATCTAAAAGTAAAACTGAATACCCGTCTTTCTGATTTTTTATTTCGACTTTATTATCGGCAGAATTATAATCAGTAAATTTGAATACATCAACTATTTTGTATCGTTCCTGATCTTCATTTGACACCAACTTTTCTATACTGAACAAATAATCTTCTTCATTATTTTTTTTATAAATAGAATACGTTAAACTATCATTTTCATGTATTTTACCTGACTTAAGGAAAGTGTAGGTATTGAGTTCATCCCCCGAATAAAATTCTTTTCCTACATAAAGCTCATCCTTATCCTCTATTTTACTAGTTTCTTTGGGAAAAGTAGCTTTCGCAGGAGATACTTCTTTTGTATTTTGTTCTTTACAATTGATGAAAATTAGGATTAAGAAAATCCACTTTAGTTTTAAGATTATTTTCATATTACTAACAAAAAATATCCATATTTAATTTCGACTTTAGACTGCTTATTATATATTTTAGTGCAGTTCTTTTTTGTATTGCTTATTACTTTCAAAAGTTCTGTTATTGTTTTTTTCAAATCAACATTAATATTTTGACTGCACTTTTCCGTATAACCATCCTGCCACGATTCAGATTCACTTTGAATTTTTTTTAAAATAAACTTATTATTTATACTCGAAACAAAATAGGTATTCTGAAGATATCCTCTATCCGGAAATTGGGTAATAATTTCGAATCCTTCTTTCGTCTCTTTAATATCAGTTATCTGATTTCCTCCGTCTTCAGAAAAGTTAGTCGATTTTAGAGCCAAATTATAATTACTGCCTTTATCTCCTAAAAATAACAATAATTCATCTCCCAAATAACGATTATGACTCACAATTTTATCTTTAATTCCATCTTTGTTTACATCAAATGTTTTAATGAAATAATTTGTATTGTTAGTATATTGATTAAGATTTATTGTTTGGATCTTTTCAGTATTATTGGCTTCTACTCTATCATTTTTCAGAATTGGCTTCTTTTGACAATTGGCAAGTAAGAAAGAAAATAGTAATACTAGAATGGTAATTTTATTCATGATGTGTTTGGTATTTTAGAGTATCTTGAATAGAATTTATTTTAGTTGTGTCTACTAATTTACCCGCAAAATTTTTGAAAGATTCAACAGCATCTGGTAATAAATTTTCCAAGATATTTTCCTTTTCTCCTTTATGCTGTATTTTTTCAATTTGATTGGAGCGATTGTAGTAGAAAAGATAGGTTTCATTATTTGTTTCCGATAGCACCTCATCAATATAAGTTTCTACTTCAAATCTCACTTCTTTTATATTCCCTAAATCTTTTACATTTTTAAGATTATAGGTCATTGCACAACCTGAACCACAACTGATAACAAAAGAATCATTTAGTTCTTTAGAATTGCCATTTATTTCAACAGAGCTTTGACTCTTTACAGAATCTTGAGTGTCTAAATTTGTTATTTCTGAAGCATTATTTTTCTTACATCCAATTATAAAAAATAATAAAAATGAAATGATGATTTTTTTACTCGTTCGCATTTTTAGAGTTTGTTAAGTATTTTTAGATTCATATTAGATTAGATTCTGATATATTCTATTAGGAAATGTGTACTTAAATCTCACATCTTTTCAAAAATATCACAAAGGCTTTTCTTCATAAAAAGTTTGCTTCCATTTATTAGAATTTTGTAATTGAACCTTGAAGTGAACTTGGCTGCAACAGCCACTCAAATGCAAAAATGTCAAAGTTTTATTTTTAAAATCTATATTTCTTGGAAAAAATCTAACCTGATCTCTCAAGTAATGGTCAATTTTGAACTTTCTGTTTTTATCCTGAATAAAATATGCATATAGTGTTCCTGCATTTCCACCCACATAATTTGCAATAACGAAATCTTCTAAACCATCGAAATTGATATCAGCAATTATAAATTCCGGTAAGTTTTGCTTATTGATCTTCTGATTTATATCTGGATCATTAAAAAAAGAAACTGCCTCTTCTAGTGCAGAATAAATATATTCAGGATTAAAATTAATTAATCGATTTTGAGCACTTTTATCAATTATTTTTATTTGGAGTGCTCTCGGCCTCTTTTCCTCAGTAAAGGAGACTGTTTTAATAAAGTAAGTAAAATTAGCGGTTTTAAATAGCTGTTTACCATCAACAGTTATTGTACGAAATTGATCCTCTTTTCCATTGACGCTATTTTGTCCATTTTTAGAATTCAACTTAAATGTCCATTTTTTTACAAGTTTTTTATCCAACAATAAATTTAAAATTTTGTGATCAGAAAATTTTTCAATTTTTACATCAATATTTTTTGATTTGAGATTAACGGTATCCACAATTCGATACTTTGCCACATCCGGATTTTCTAAAAACTTACTAACTGCAAATATATAATTTTTACTATTTGTTATATTATATAAACCATACCAAATGCTGTCGATAGGCGTTTTTTCAAACTTGAGGGTTTTCACGTCGACAAGTTCTGTCATTTCGTTAAATTCTCTGTTGATATAAATATCATTTTGATCCTTTGTTCTTTTAACCTGTTCTATTGATTTGATGTTGTTTTTTTGGGCATCAGTTATCGTTGTGTTACTATTTTTACCACAAGATGAAAAAGTTAATAAAACTGACAGTGTATAGATATAGGTTACTTTTTTCATATTAAATTCCTGTTTGTGTGGTCTGATCGGGATTAATATTTATACACTTCATCTATATTTTTTCTATTTCTTTTTATAGTACGAATGAGAGTCAGAGATTTGATTTATTCATCTTCATATTGATTAAAACCTAACTGCTATAATCGCCACAATTTACTTTTTAAAATTTCTCAGGTTGTTATCTGTTTTGATAAATTTTATTCACATTTTTTGAGAATAACTTCTTCATTATTAGTTTCCTGCTGGAAACTATTTTCTTTAAACTCTCTTTTTTTTGTTTTTTTATTATAAAATCCATACCAATAGAAATGATATGTTTTATCATCAATCATTTTGATATAAGCAATCGGTTCATCATTTACATTATCAATTGTATAATTTTTTAACATTTTTCTAATAAAATTGGGTTTTCTCCATCACTTTCTCTAATTAATGAAAAATCTTTGCCTGTATAATCTATTTTTTGTTTTTTAATATTATATAAACCTTCCCAATGCAGTTCTACTTTACCATCTTTTTTTATAAAAAACTTCCCTATTATTTTATCTTTTGATATTTCCGATTCTGTTATTCTTAATGAAGTATCTACCCAATCTTTTTGGTCAGCTATTTGTTTAAATTTTAAAATATATTCATTCTCAAATCGCTTTTCGACTTGCACTTTTATATATATAGAATTTCCGTACAACGATATCAAACCTTCATCTTTATTTATATTAAAAGTTGTAAGTCCATTGTCACAACTCACTGCCCACGATCCTTTTAAATCCGAAGGAAAAGTTTTTTCTTCATTGACAGCTTTATTTTGTTTTACAAATAAATTTGGAAAATGTGAAATAAAAAAGTTATTATCTGCATAAGGAGGTAAAATTTTAGATGATTTTTTTTTCACTAATTCCCATTCATTAGTTTTTAAATTATATAAAAATATTTCTGCAATAGCATTTTTTGTTAACCAGATACTCTCCAAAGTACAGCCATCTTTTGAATCCAAGTACTCTTTTTTTATAAAATAAGAAAAAACATTATATGCATTTAGATTATTTTTTATTAAAGCCTCAATTTTTCTATTATCTTTTTCAAAATCATAAGTATTAAAATCTTCCTTTTTATAATAATCATCTGACCAAAATAATTGTAAATCTTTTTCTTTAGGCACAAAATGAACACTGAAATATCCTTCGTTTTTACAATCTAAATAACTGAAATAGGGATGATCAGATAAATTTGATTCATCTATAGCTAAATTATATGTAGTAAAATATTTTTTATTGAAAAAATCAATTTGATCTTGATGAGGTTTTACTTGTTGTGTACTTGTTATTGTTTGAATATTATCTTTTGTAGTTCCTTTGCAAGACATTAACAATAATATTCCTATTGCATATAATAGTTTACTTAATTGCATTTCCATTAGTATCAAATTTTGTTTTCATATAATCTTCCGGCTGTAATCTATCTTTGCCAAAGAAAGTCGCTAAACCTGCTCCATTAGTACATGCTTCAATGTGAACAGAAATCCTTTGCCAAGAATACTATTTAGTAAGCCATAATTTGATACTTTTTCAATTGAATCAAAAAGCAAATTTTAATCTTTAAAACCAATATCAATTTTTATTTTTCAACTTTTTCAGAAATGATTCGTTAACGTCCTGAAATTTGATCTTACCGAGATTCTTTTGAGTCCAGACATTTGAAGGTATTTTTTTATCATGATTGCCTTTATCAAAATATTCTTCTCCATATTTATATAAAAAGATTTCATTATTTTCTATCTTAAAAGTAGTAAAACCATTTACTAAAATATTGTAATCATAACATGTCTGTGCTTCAATCGTAAAGTAGTTATCTTTTACAACGATATTACTAAAGCCCTCAGAGGCACACGTATTATCTGCAGAATAAATCAAGTTATTATTTTCTTTCCATAATTCAAATCCGCTGTTAGTGCCCTTAAAAATTTTGATTGGCAAATGGAAATGTTCCTGATCAAATTTATCATTTAAAGATGTGTTTTTATATATCTCAATCTTATCTTTAATACCATCTCCATTTAAATCGTGGATAATCTCCTGAACTGTCGCCATAGAAATTTTACTTTCCGGTGAATTTCCCTTCGCAACACTTTTAACTAAATCTTTTAAATCAATTTTTTGTTGTCTTTTTAAGTTCTTCAATTCCATATCCGGTTGTGTAGTTTTTCCTTTAAAAAAAACAAAAGGTAACTCTCGCTGATTATCAGGCATCTTGTGATCGTCATCTCTCGGATAATTATTATCTAGAGAAACCAATAATTTTTTATCTTGATCAACTGCTAATTCTCTAATATCATTGGGATAAGCCCAAAAATTCTTATCTCCGTATCTCTCATCTTTCAATCCTGGATTAAAATATAATTGCAGAATCTCGTCATTATTTTTAATCTTATAAATTGCATAATCTACCCCATCTTCATATCCTTGTGCTCTTATGACCTCTTTTTTATTATCATCATCTAAATCTGCAAACCATTTATAATTAATGGAAACAAAAGGATAAGAAAATTCATGAATAAGATTTCCATTTTTATACCAATATTCAAAATATTTCTCAGAAAGCGAGTCGACTGCGGTAACAATCAATTCGTCGTCAGGATCATTATCTATATTAATTTTCTCCTGTTTTTCAATTTTTAAGTTTGAAGGAATATTTTTTAATATATCGGTTTTAACTTTATTAATCATTGCCTTCTGATCCGCCTGTTTATTCTGTTTACAAGAGAAAAATATTGACAAAAGAAAAATGCTGTAGAATATTTTAAAATTTATCATATTAAGTTCCTGTTTGAGTTGTTTGATCTGGATTAATATTTACAGCCCTTCCTAATTCGGGAATTTCTGTAAGAGGACTAAATGAAGGTTTAGACATTTTTGCTTTTCTGACTTCAAAATGTAAGTGAGCCATTTTTGCAGCCTGACCATTAGCATTTCCTGTCTGCCCGGTTTTACCAATAGGGTCACCAGCTTTCACCTCACCCGTGACATATTCTGAAAGGTGACAATACATTAGAAAATATTTTTGACCTTTATAATTACCTTCTAAGAAGATTCGATGTCCATATCCGGTAGGATCTTCCTGATATGTGATTGTTCCGTCAATCGAAGCGTATATTGGTGTACCAACAGGGGCATAAAGATCTAATCCATCGTGCTTTCCACCGGTTCTACCATGGAAATCACTTTTACCAGGAGACCATTGTGTTTCTGAATACCAACCTCTCAAGACCATTGTATCTAAAGGTTGATGCCATGCAGAATCTTGTTCACCACCACTGCATTCTTTAACTTTAAAAATAGTTATCATTCTCTGCAAATTTTGCCACCTATCTTCACGAGAAGGCGTACTTGGATTAACTATATCTACGATTGCATCAAAATTAGGTCTTTCTACACCTTTATCTGCTTCTGTCTGACAACCATAATCCTCCCAATATGCCATACTAGCCACTGTTCCTTCATTAAGGTTATTAATATTATTTGCATCGATATCAATTCCGAATTCCGGGTAATCGTTATCTATTCTGGTATTTATTCTGTTGTATTTATTTTTAAATGTGATTTGAATGATTCCACGGCCTCTGTACTTCCAGCCGTCACCACTTGCAACATTTCCGTTACCTCCTCTATTTGCGTATGCAATATTTGCAATCATTTCAGGATTTGATCTGTAATTATTCTGTGCACTTCTACCATATTGATATGCAAGATTATTTGGTGTACCATTTAATCTTCCTGTAGTACTGAAATTTGCGAAATGTCTTGGAAGTTCTTCAGCAGGATAATCTAAACCTTCACCATTTCGTACGTTTATAGATTCACCAACTTCCTGTAAAACCTGAGCAAAAAATTGAGCTTTTTGTCTACAAGTATTAAGTCCAAATTTATAATTAGCTCCGTTAAAAGCATCCATCAATTGGGTCTTCCTATCTTCAGCAGCAGATGGAAATACCTGAGTCAATTCCTCCATTGTTAGCACTCCACATCTTGGACATTTTGTAGCTACCTCAAAATATTCCCCATCCGCTTTCAAAAATTCTTTATCATGTTGTTTTTCACCTTGAGCTTTAGCTTGAAGATAAAGAAGTTCTTTTTCTTTTTTATAAAGCTTAAACTTAATTGTCTGATCTTTCTGATATGTTTTTATCTCAAGAGCTTTTTCGATATCATCAATGTAAGCAGTTTTACCGTCAGCTATTTTTTCATTATTCGTATTTCCATTTTTTGCGTTTTTCAAAATGGCTTCTGCAACTCTTTTTTTAGAATTTTCATCGGTAACTTTATTTTCACCACCAAATTTGTAAGTGTATTCCCCATCTTCTTTTCCTTTAGAAATCTTCTCCTTCCATTCTTTCAGTTCATCATCAGATTTCGGTCTCAGATGAACAGGAATTTTCACCATTCCGTTTTCTATTTTCCCTGTAAACTCACTTTTTTCGGTTCCCGGAACTTCTCCTGTAGTCGGAGTAGCCTGATCCATTTGTTCCTCACTAATTTCTAAAATTGGTAAAACAGCGCCTGCAGAACCTTTAATTAATCCATCTTTTTCTTTAATAATAATCGTAGCCTGTTTGTCGCTTAGACCTGAACCCGCTGTTTTTGCCACCAAATATAATTTTGTGTCTAAAGGCGCTGAAGTAATTTTCTTTAATTCGGCTCCCAGTTTAAAGGTTTGGAAACTTACTTTTTCATCTTTATTGTAAACCTCTTTGGAAAGAGCCTGTTTAATGGCTTCCAGAGTTGTATATTCTTTCTTATCTGTTAATCCTTTTACAGCAGGCTTTCCTAAAATAATTTTTGCGATTTTTTCTTTTTCTGCATCAGTAGCCGTTTTATTGCCGTTGCTTCCAAACTTATATTCTAAAGTTCCGGCAGCTTCACCTGTTTGTTTGGTGTATTCTTTTTTAGCAAAATAAGCATCCAATAATTCTTCCACCGAAGAATCTTCTACAATACTTACTGTTTTGCCTTCATTTGATTGCGGAGTCGGTGGTTGATCAGCTTGAATCGTTCCCTGAGTTTCCTGATAATCATGTAATTCTTCAGATGGATTTGGACTCTGACCAGCCACTTGCCTTTCTTCCATCTGTGATGCCGGTTTTTCTGCAGCAGGAGAATTTTCAGCTCTGGGTTGAGCATTATTTGATGAAGTTTCAGGTGTTGATTGAGGGGGAGTACTATGATTATTTGCTGGTTGCTGTGGTCTTGATTGAGGAGTTGGCGCAGGTGTATGTAAAGGATTATTTACATTCACATTATCTGTTGCATGTTTATTGTGCGAAAAATATTCTACCGTAACATAAAACTCAAGTTGTTTGGGATCTGTTTCTCCCTGCATTGCCTTTTTCATCAAAGCTCGGGTAAGCATGAACTCGACAGTAGCAACTCCGGTTCTATCGACGGTAGCTTCTTTAGTTTCAATTAAAAGATTTTTTGCATCGTGTCCTTCACCTGTTGCATCATCTTCCCACAGAGTAAATTTTATTTTTTTTCCATTCAAATTCACACATTGTGCACGAGCTCTCATTTTTTCTCTAAAACTGAAAACTGTTCCCGGTGAATCGTCTACATACTGAAGTTCTACTTTTTCAATTTTCGGAACAGCTGCAGGTTGAGGGTTGATTTCAATTGTTGATGCACCTTCTCCTTCAGGCTCAAAAAGATAGGCTTCTAAACGATAGGTATGCTTTTGTGCAACTTCTCCGAAAGTAAAATTCCCAACACCCGTTTTCTTGATATTGGTTGTCGTGAATCTTCCGTTGGATCTTTTTTTAAATAATTCCCAAATAACATTAGCCGGATTTCTTTGGTTTTGTGGTGTGGAAGGATACCAATCTGTAACTGTGTAAGTAACCGCCTCCCCTACTTTTGGAGAAGGATTTCCGGATATTTTTGAAACTCCTTTTTTAGACATTTCAGGAAAGTTTAATGATTAATAAGCGTCGATTTCGCTTTCCATTACTGTTTCTTTAAAGTCATTCACATCCACAAGAGGATTTACATGCCTGATTACTATTGCATCAGCATTTTTCACATTCTTTTTACTCATTTCACCACGCTGTCCGTGATCTTTAATCGTAATTTTCCCACCTGTTGTACATTGCAGTTCAGAAACTTCCGTCACACATTTCTTACCCATCACCAAAACTTTTTCGTAAGTCTTTTGCCATTTTCCAGCTGGAGCATATGAGCAAGGAAGATAACCACCAGAGCTGGGTTTCAATTTGCATTTTCCAAAACTTGGTCCAGACGGATTAAACTGAAGATCGTCTTCTGTGACGGCTAAATAATCTGCATTTCCTGCAGCATCATTCCAAAAATGTTTGTTGTGAGCATTGACGATATGCTTAGGAAACTGGTCTCCTTGGTTACACTGGCATGTTCCTTTTTGAACGACAAAGTGTTTACCATCATGAGATGATGATTGAGTAGACATAATGTGATGTTTGGTACTCAAAGATAACAAAAAGTATTCTAACATAAAAAAAACGGAAAATTAATTTTCCGTTTTTTTTTATATCATAACTAATTAATGTTGAGTATATTCCGGCTCATCTACAGGAAGCATTGTTGGCATAAAATATTCGTTTAGCCAATAGAATTCCTGCCCGTTCTGCTTAATTTTTACCGCAGGATTATTTCGGTATGTAAGCATTCTGTCTGCAAGATCTTTGTAATATTTAAAATAACTTCTGGCCTCTTCATTGGTGATAATATCAGACTTCATCCAACCTTTAAGCATAAATTTTGACATTTTTTCTTCGTCAGAATTGTCAAAACCTGTACTTACACCCACTGCATAAGACATTGGTTGCTTATATAATTCTCCTTTGTCTAAAAACTTAAGCGTTGGATTGTATTTTTTTAATAATTTAATGTATTCTCTTACCGCTCTTCCTTGTTTAAAATCTGTTCTTGCAGCACCCGTATTTTCATAAACTTCTTTGTAGAAAGCTTTTAGCTGATCATATTCAGATTCTGAAACAAGAATACCTTTTTCCATATTCTGCTTATAATCCATCAGTTCTTTAGGAATATATCCTTTCGCTAAAAAAGGGTTACCATAATTGATAAGCTGAGCTGCAATACCTGCAGGAACAGGATTCGTCAATCCCGGATACAGATATTTATATTTGAAGTCTACTTCTGTTTTTCCTGCACCCACCGAAGAATGAAAACGTTCATTCAAAGATTTATCAATCATTTCATTATCATAAGTCACCTGAGCAATCAGACTATCTACAGATTTCACCAAAAGACCCGGTGCAGTAATATCTCCTTTTTTAGGAAAGATTACAAATCCCTGAGCCATACTTTGTTTAGGGAAATCTAAAGAAAAGAAGCCAGCATCCCCTTCTATCAGATTAAAATTATTCTTGGTTAAGACCTCACTTTGGTTGATGATTTTCTGCTTTTTTAATTCAGCGACATTTTTGGCCGTGTTGGTCACAACATTCTCTGAGATTAAGACAAAATCGTTGTAAGTATCGGAAGAGCGAGCATTAGTCTGGAACATAATCAGTCTTGCCTGAGCCTGCGTTAATGATCCAATCACACTATACATATTTCCGCTTCGGTTGGCAGAAGTACCGATAGTAACTACAATATTAGCTTCGTCCGGAACATCAGAAAGTAAATTTCCTGCGGCAATCAAACCTTCATTTACAGGCTGATTCCCAATATTACTCGGACAATTCATTTCATTCATTTTATCTTCAATAAATGCCATTACCTTATTGTAATCTTTACTTAACGGTGACGGAATCACATTTTCTCCACAAGAATTATTTTTATATAAAACAACTCCGTATTTTACAGAATTAAAGTAAGTAGGCTTTTCAAATTTTAACTGAAGATCCTGCAAAAGTGAGCTTACAATTGGTATGTAAGGCTTATTTGCTTCACTTATATCGACAACAAAAACAATATTTATTTTCTTGTTTTTTTCAATGATCTCTTTGTAACGGTCAAAAATAATAGGCTCTCCCAGCACATTCTTAACAAAGTTTTTACTGTAGTCTAAAACATTGGTAAAATACTTCGTTTTCACATCTGGCTTTGCTTCTTCGTTTAAGGCTAATGTTACAGGATAAATATTTTCAAGAGGTGGTCTTTTATTGACATCTGTCAATAGAACAGCGGTGCGATTTTCTTGATCAGCAGCTCCGGGAGAACCTTCATGAATTCCTAACGTTGTTTCTTTTATACCAGTTGGGTTTTTCATTTTAACGGCAGAACGCTCGCCCCAGGCCGAAATTACATTAGAACTCACCCAACCGTATAAGCCTGTACTTATACTGTCCATATCGATTCTGGGCTTTTTCCCGACTAAAAAACGTTTGTTATTTTCTGCTTGCTTATAAACGTACACCATTTGTCCGTTTGGAATTTTCACATCGGCAGCCTCAATAAGGCTTGGCGAATTGAAAACCATAATAGAGTCGTTTTTATAATATCTTTCTGCACTTTTGATAACGTCAGGATTATTGGGAACAACCGCCACTCTTACCGGATAGCCGGTTTTTTCGCTTTTTAACGAGTTACTCCAAAGCAATAGATCAGATTCCGAGATCCAACCATAGGTTTTTATTGATTTTGACGAAACTTTTTTCATTAAAGCATCAGGAATATATTCTGCTACTTTTACCATTCCATCTCTGTGTTTTAAAACCATTAGAGGTTCCAAAAACTTTACTTCTTTATATGATTTCTCATCATTTTTATCGAGGTAAGCTGTATTTCTTGATCGGTCTGAAATAACGATCCAAGGTGCTGATTTTTTTGGAAAACCATTGATTACAGACGCATTGTCGATCTGCCCATATTGTTGTGGCTCAGGAGTTTTTTTTGACGGTAATTTTACCTGACAGCTCGTCAGTAAAACTGAAAGCCCGATGTAATAAGCCGCTAGAGGAAATTTATTTTTCATCTTAATTTTCTTTATAATTGGTGTGATGCCCGATAACGAACAATTTATTATTTGCTTTGGTTGATGTCAACTTTGGTTACACAAGTCATTCCGTCATCAAAATTCAATTTTACAGACTGTATCACTGTATTTTTATCAAACTGAAGCCCCGCACAATACAGGTAAAAATTATTGACTTTGCTGTCGGCAACTTTTACAATTGTATTTTCATTGTTACACAGATAAGTTTTCAAAAGATAGTTGTAATGCATATTAAAGCTGTTACCATTCGCAATCTGCTGCAGATGATATTTAAAATCATTATCTTTTTTAGCATACAGTTCGTCTAAAGTCGGCTCTTCGTCCTGCATAGAATTATACGCCTGTAAAATCTTTATACGATGCTGAATTGGCTCTAAATCTTTCTCCGTGTAAAGCGTAACTACATAATCTCCCGGTTTTTGAAACGCATAAATAGCTAATTTGTCTTTAGCATCGATTTTTCCGCTCTCACCAAACCTCCAGGTAAACTGCGTAGCATCTGAAAGGGCACGAAACTGCACATTTTCATATTGCATTGCCTGAGTCTGAGCATCAATTTTAGTTACCGTGGCAGCGCTGTCTTTAGGTTTTGGTATTCCTCTTGAAGAAACTATGATCGGAAAAGATTTAGAATATTTATTATCAATAATCAAGGTTACATTATAATAACCCGGCTTAGTGTAAAAATGAATTCCTTTATCTTTTTCTGAAGTCTGGCCATCCCCAAAATCCCATTTTTTGAATTTCGCAAATGATGTTTTATCATTGAATGTTAACGTATCACCAGTAGAAAGCGTAGACGGGAAAACGACTCCTTCAATATCATCTGCCGAATGAATGACCTTTTTTTGCAGCCACAATGCAACGAGTGCAGCGATAAGCAATGTGACGATTACACCAATAATGATGTTTTTCCTGTTCTTTTGAAAATAGTTCATAGTAAGTTTTTGTGATGTGTTTTGTATATTTTTTTGGTGTTATCTCGGGTTTAAAGAATTATTCCGTTCTCTCAGGGTCTGGCTTTTTTCTTTGTATCCCAACTGGCATTCTTCAAACTGTTTTTCAAATGTTTTGGTCGTTTCGTTCATCTTCATAATTCTCTCTTTATCAACCATATTCATTTTGATAAATTTTCCTATTTGCGGGAAAGCCATTTTTCGTTGATCATGGACCACAACATTCTGAAATGTGTTAGCTAAATCCTGTATTGCATACTCAGCATCGTTTCTTTCTACAGGCTGTTGAATTTCCATAGAAAGTCTATTAACTCTTGCTGAAGCTGTATCTATTAATTTTAAACCTATTTTCTGCTGCTGATCAAACTTTACTTTCTGATCTAAAATCTGCAATGCATTAGTATCTGCCTCAGAAAATGGAGATGAAAAACCCTTAAGAAAAATAACTCCCAGAAAGAAAAGAGCAACAATAAGCATTAATATGAGGTAAAAAAATTGGTAATGCTTTTCTTTTTTTGATAATGTAACTTGTCCCTGCATAGTTTCTAAACTTTATAATGTAATTATCTTCTGCGCCCTGTAAATTTTCTGGAGGGATCTATTCTCATTTTGTTGCTGATCTGACTAGATTTCCCCTGACATTCCTGAACATCACGGATAGCAATCTGCTGTTTGGCAGAAACAGTCACAATCTGACTTTTAAGATTAAGCATCGGCTTAATTTTCTGCATTAAAACGGCATAATGCTTTAAATTGGTAGCACTGTCGGCGCCCATAATTTCCTGAGCCTCGCGAACGTTATCCAGAATGTAAGTACGCAAATAGTTATCGTTGTAAGCTTTATCAGAATCATAAAGCTCCATTCTTGCATAAATACTGTCAATGTGAGTATGAAGAAGATTATTACGATTCAACAGGTCACGGTATGCACGAACTTCTTCATCAACACCGGTAAGTTGCCTGTCGTAACTCTTAAAAAAGAAGAATACTGCAATAAAAGATATTGCAGATAATATAATAAATGAAAGTATAAACTTCCATATACCTAATCTTACATCAGATTTGTTTAATTTTTTTTCTCTATTAGAAGACATGGTTGTGATTTGATTTGGATTGTGAAAATAGGAAAAAAAACATTTATGTACAAAATTAAATTTAATGCATACAATACTATTCACAATTTTTTAATGTAAAGTTTAATTTTCAGATCCGAAAGATTTTCTTATTTTAGTCAGCAGAATTTTATTTTGCCATACCAAATCACAAAAATAAAATGAGTAAACTACTGACCAATACGGTAAGATTTTCTATTGCCGACAGCGATTTTTATTTTAAAAAAATAATGATCAAAACGCTGTTGGAAAACCCATTCAATATGCTACTCAATGACTGTAATAACGGCCATGAGCTCATTAATCGGATCTACAGAAAACAAGAAGATGTCTTCATCATCGAGCTTTTTATGCCCGTGCTCAGCGGGATGGAAGCCATAAAGTTTATCCGGAAAAATAATAGTGAAACCCCAATTATCACCTATTCCGGAACTTATCAGGAAGACATGGCAGATATTTTAGATAAAATCCCCAATGTCTATTACTGCCAGAAAAACAGCAATATTATAAAAGACATCATCAAGGGACAAATTACCTCCCAGGAATTTGATTATCCTGCGTATTCTGAAAATTGGAAACAACAGCCTTTGGCAGTTCAGGAATATATGAGTCGCCAGAAAAAAAGTCAGGAAGAGCTTTCTTCGACAGAAATTTTGCTAATGAAATTCTGCTATGAAGGTTTCAGTAATAAAGAAATTGGTGAAAAGCTCAATCTAAGCACACGTACCATCGATACGTACATCAACAGACTTACAGAAAAACTTGGTTTAAAAACAAAACTGCATCTCATTCGCTTCTGTGTAGAAAACGGATATTACAATTCCAGCATGTAAAAAAAGCACTCTTTTTAGCGGCATACTATACTAAAGATAGAATTCTCAGTAGTTTATGTGAAACATTTTTCGCGTGAATTTGCTACTATTCAATTTTTTTTAACTAAATTTGCACACCTAAAATTTAAAATTTACAAAGGAAATGACAAAGGCAGAATTGGTAAACACCATCTCAAATAAATTGGGGACCGAAAAGAATGAAACACAGAAAGTTGTAGAAGCTTTTATGCAGGAGATCAGAACTTCTATGTACAATGGAGACAATGTTTACTTAAGAGGTTTTGGATCTTTCATAGTGAAAACAAGAGCAGCAAAAACGGGAAGAAACATCTCTAAGAACACTGCAATAGAAATTCCTGCACATAATATCCCTGCTTTCAAGCCATCAAAATCTTTTGTGGAGAAAGTAAAAACTAAGGTTGCAGTAAAATAAAGAGAAATAATTAATATTAACGAGTTACTAAAAAAAATTTAAACATTATGCCAAGCGGAAAGAAAAGAAAAAGACACAAGGTTGCAACACACAAAAGAAAGAAAAGAAGAAGAGCGAACAGACATAAGAAAAAATAATCTCCTTCGGGATTTTTAGTATAATAATATAGTTGGTGTTTTTAATTTTTTAATATTCACCGACTATATTTTGTTATGTAAAATAAGTAATAAGTTGAGCAAAATGAGCAATCATTACCTCAAATTCATCACCAATCTTTTTATCTTTAATTTTAAAAATGAAGAAAGAACTAATAGTTTCGCATGAAGATGATCTTACAAAGATTGCTTTGCTGGAGGATGGAAGACTATGTGAACTTCATGAGGAAGAAGACAAAAATGATTTTGTAGTAGGAGATCTGTTTATAGGAAAAGTAAAAAAACTTGCTCCCAACCTTAATGCCGCATTTGTAAATATCGGATACGACAAAGATGCATTTTTGCATTATCAGGATTTGGGACCGCAATACCTTACTTACCGAAAATTTTTAAAAGATTCGGTATCCAAAAAGCAGGTTTCATCAGGCTTGAAAAACTTTGAGATTCAGCCTGAAATCGACAAAAACGGGACTGTAGATAAGATCATCGCCAAAGATGATATCGTTTTATTACAAATTACCAAGGAGCCAATCTCCACAAAAGGACCCAGAATTTCTACCCAAATTTCTTTAACAGGACGTTTTTTGGTTTTGATACCTTTCGACAATAAAGTTTCAATATCAAAAAAAATAAGCAGTTCTGAAGAAAAAATTAGACTTCGCACCTTGATCGACAGTATAAAACCGGAAGGTTTTGGAGTCATCATCAGAACAGTAGCAGAAGGAAAGAAAGTAGCTGATCTCCATAATGATATGAATCAACTGATTCAGAAATGGGAGAATACTTTTAAGAATATTCAGAAAAACAAAGTACCTTCTAAAGTCTTGAGCGAAGATGATAAAGCATCATCGATCTTGAGAGATAACTTTAATCAGGATTTTGTAAATGTCTTTTGCGATGAGGAGCAAATGGTAGACGAAATGAAAAATTATCTGGAAGTGATAGCTCCGGAACGAAAAAACATCGTTCAGTTCTATGACTCCCATATTCCTCTTCTCGAATATTATAATGTAGAAAAACAGCTTAAACAAAGCTTTGGAAAACATGTAAATATTCCTAGTTCAAAGGGCGCCTATCTGGTGATAGAACACACAGAAGCGCTGCACGTAATCGACGTCAATTCCGGAAATAATATTACCGCCGGAAACAGTGCCAATAAAGAGCATGCACTGCATGTAAATAAAATGGCAGCCACAGAAATAGCAAGACAATTGCGTCTTCGCGATATGGGAGGCATCATCGTGATCGATTTTATCGACATGACCAATCCCGATCACAGAAGAGATTTGTATGAGCATTTTAAAACAGAAATGAGCCGCGACAAAGCACGTCACAAGATTTTACCACCAAGTAAATTTGGATTGATACAAATCACAAGACAGAGAAACCGTCCGGAAAAACAGATCGACACCAAAGAAGAAAACCCCAACAAAGACGGAGAAATAGTAGCTCCGATCGTAATTGTTGAGAAAATGGGAGACACGATCAGAACCATTATGCAGAAAGAAAAAGGAAAACTTTTCCTGCATGTACACCCTTTCGTAGAAGCTTACCTTACTAAAGGTCTTAAAAGCATCCAGATGAAGTGGTTTTTGAAGTATAAAAAATGGGTCACCATTATCCCAAGGGATTCTTTCAAGTATTTAGAATACAAAATCTACAATTCTAAAAAAGAAGAATTGAGCGGATATTCTAATTAAAAAAACATTCTACAACCTCCAGTTTTCTGGAGGTTTTTTTATTTTCTGATAAAATATTCTAATAATTCAACGCCTTGCACAATTTTCGGATACCGTCATGTCAAATAAATGATGATTTACGTTTTAGTATTTCGTAGTTAAATGAATCGAAGATTCGACGAAGTCAAATACCTTTGTTTATCTTATTAAATACATTTATTATAAAAACTTTGTTTTTCCTAGCGATAAAAAATACAAGGAAAAACAAAGAATTATAAGTAAATACTGACATCAAGTTAACTCATCCTTTTTCTCAAAAATCACATATAAATACATTTATTTTGTTGAGAAAATTATTTTTAATTAACATTTTTACGCTTCCTTTCTACAAGATATATTACTAAATTTGAGCTATGGAAAGTTTTGGTAAAGATCTTTTAAGAAAAATAAAAAATGCAGGGTTGGCCGGCGCCAATGCCCACGGAATTTTCTCACCTCCTTCACGTCCCGTATTCACCTATGATCAGGTTTTAGAGAAAAATCCGAAATTTGCAGCCGTAAATATCGTTTTATATCTAAAAGATAATGAGTGGTACTTCCCGCTGATTGTAAGATCCGAAAACGAAAGAGACCGCCACAGCGGACAAATTTCTCTTCCCGGCGGAAAGCGCGAAGAGCTGGATAAAGATTTTGCCCAAACCGCCATCCGCGAAACTTCAGAAGAAATAGGCATCGAAAAACATTATGTGAGAATTATAAGGGAGCTCTCCCCTATTTATATTCCGCCAAGTAATTTTTATGTTTATCCTTTTATTTCGTATACCAAAAAAAATCCTGAATTTATCCTTCAGCAAAGTGAAGCTGTCGAAGTGATAGAATTTCCTATCACCTCATTCTTAAACTTACCAGACAGTCCGGAAATTATGGCACTTCCCGGAGCTGGCGGACATGAAGTTCCGGTAATAAATTTTAACGGATACATTATTTGGGGAGCCACAGCGATGATCCTGAGCGAATTCAGCCAGTTGATTAAAAAAATGTAACTTTGCAACTATTATGTTTAATTGAAAAATGGCGAAAAAGAACATTTTTACCGATTCATTCGGAACACCTTATTTTTTAAAAAGATTAATCATTTTCATTCTGGGAATTGTTTCTTACAGAAGATTCAATGGCTTCAATAAGCTAAAAATTACCGGAACCGAAAATTTGCTGGATCTTCCGGATTCTAATGTACTTTTTGTATCAAATCATCAAACCTACTTTGCTGATGTTGCAGCAATGTATCATGCTTTTTGTGCCGTAAATAATGGGTATTTAGATACTATAAAAAATCCTATTTATCTTTTAAATCCAAGAGTAGATTTTTATTACGTAGCTGCTGAAGAAACGATGAATAAGGGTATTCTTCCAAAAATATTTAAAATTGCAGGTGCAGTTACTGTAAAAAGAACCTGGAGAGCGGAAGGTAAAAATGTCAACAGAATGGTAGATCTCGGTGAGATAGACAATATTATGAAGGCGCTAGACAATGGTTGGGTAGCAACATTTCCGCAAGGTACTACTGCAGCTTTTGCTCAGGGAAGAAAGGGAACGGCAAAATTGGTTAAAAACCAGCGCCCGATTGTAATTCCTATTAAAATAAACGGCTTCAGAAGAGCCTTTGACAAGAAAGGACTTCGTGTAAAAGTAACCGGAGTAAAACCGACAATGGAGTTTAAAAAACCTTTGGATATTGACTACGACAAAGAAAATGCACAGCAGATTCTTCTTAAAATAATGACGGCCATTGAGCAGACTGAAGACTTTAATATTCTACACACTTATGATGAAGAAATTAAGGCCAAAAAGTCTGAACAAAATAATTCACAAAACTAAAACGACAATGAAGAAGATTTTAGGCGTACTTTTAATTATTCTCACGTCACTTTCTTGCAACAGTCAGAAAGTTTACCAGGACTTTGATATAAGTTATTCTAAAAGTGGAGGCTATGCTCCGTCTTATGAAAACCTTTTGATAAAAGGAAATGATGCCCATTATTCATTAGAAGGACAAGGCAAAAAAATCAAGAAAAGTTTCAAAGTATCTGATGACGATCTGAAAAATTTGGAAGCGACCCTTTCAAAAAATAATTTCAGAAGAATTCAGGAAGATCATAAGAAGGTTTATGATAACGTGACTACATCGATCAACATTAAGAAAGGTGTAAATGAAGGCAGCAAAAATGATGGAAGCATGATCATGCCCAATTACAAGACCAATTGGCAAAACATTACCGCTGAATTTCAGAAACTTATCAACAATAACGTAAAAAACTAAGAAAATAAATTGAGAACTCATTTTATTGCTATTGGCGGAAGCGCAATGCACAACCTTGCAATTGCACTTGAAGATAAAGGATATCACGTAACAGGTTCGGATGATGCTATTTTTGAACCTTCAAAATCGAGATTAGAAAAAAAAGGAATTCTTCCCGAAGAGTTGGGTTGGTTTCCTGAAAAAATCACGTCTGATATTGATGCTGTAATCCTTGGAATGCACGCTCATCAAGACAATCCCGAATTAGCAAAAGCAAAAGAATTAGGTTTAAAAATATATTCTTATCCTGAGTTTCTTTACGAGCAATCAAAAAATAAAACCAGAGTTGTCATCGCCGGTTCACACGGAAAAACAACCATCACTTCGATGATTCTTCACGTGCTTAATTTCCATCAGAAAGATGTAGATTATATGGTGGGAGCTCAGTTGGAGGGTTTCGACTGTATGGTAAAACTGACCGAAGACAACGATTTTATGGTTTTGGAAGGTGATGAATACCTTTCCTCTCCTATCGATCTGCGTTCAAAATTCCTTTTATATCAGCCAAATATCGCTTTAATGAGCGGAATTGCATGGGATCACATCAATGTTTTCAAAACATTTGACGATTACATTGAGCAGTTCAGAAGATTTGTGGCTAGCATTACGCCAGGTGGAGTTTTGGTGTATAACGAAGAAGATGCAGAGGTCGTAAAAGTGGTAGAAAATGCTGAAAATTATTTCAGAAAAATACCCTATAAAACTCCTGAATATGAGATCAGTAACGGAAAAGTCCTTCTTAAAACAGAAATGGGCGATATTCCGCTTTCTGTTTTTGGAGCGCACAATTTATTAAATCTTGAAGGAGCAAGACACATTTGCCATACGTTGGGAATTATGGATGAAGATTTCTATGATGCCATTATGAGTTTTAAAGGTGCTTCAAAACGTCTTGAAAAAGTAGAAAGAGAAGACAAAGGAATCCTTTATAAAGATTTTGCACATGCTCCAAGCAAAGTAAAAGCTGCAGTGAAAGCATTCTGCGAACAGTTTAAAAATGAAAAAAAATACGGTTTTCTGGAGCTACACACCTACTCAAGTTTAAATCCTGTTTTCCTTGAGCAATATGATCACGCCATGGACGGATTGGAGGAAGCCATTGTTTTCTATTCTGAAGATGCTTTAAAAATTAAAAGAATGGAGCCTATTTCTCCAGATTTAATCAAAGAGAAATTCAAAAATGAAAATCTTAAAGTGTTTACCAACGCTGAAGAACTTCACGCCTATTGGGATTTACTTGATAAAACCAAAGGTGTTTATATGATGATGAGCTCCGGTAATTTCGGTGGTTTAGATTTAACCAAATAAGCTATTGCAATCAAAGCAATCTCTTAATTATAACATAAAAAAATAGCTTTCAGTACCTCTGAAAGCTATTTTTTTGATATTGGATTTGATCAATAAAATTACCAAGGATCTTTATTAAGCTTGTAATCGTACGGAATATTCTGGCTAAAATCTGATACATACCAAACATTCGGTTCAGATTTATATTGAACAAAATCATAAATTACATCAAGTGGCATCTGAATATTTCCTAAATTTCCACGCTCTTTATTAAACGCCGAAACCATTGCTGTAACCCGCACCAATTCTTCTCCCGACTGTAATGGTGCATTATAAGCCGTTCCAATTTGAATGTGGGCTTTGTATTCGTCTAGAAGTTTAATTACTTCATTTTTATAATGACTAACAATCGCATTTTGAGCTTCTTCGTTACTCGGTTGGTTTTCCGCTAAAATCAGTTTAGAAAAATCTCGTGCTTTGTACCTTTTTATTTCTGCCAAAACCTCATCAGGAATATAATCTTTATTTTTAATTGCATTTTCCCACATCAATGTATCAATCGGGCTTTCAGGAGCTGGATTTGCAACATCTATTATGCCTGACTCAGCAGGAAAACTTGCCAAAATTCGCTTGTTATTTTCATAATTTTCCCAATCTTCTTTGCTGTACGTCAAATACTGCTGAATTTTATACAGCGGCGTTTCTTTTTCGTTTCGGTATATGTATTGTGCGATTCCTAAACCAAGGATTAAAATCAAAAATAAAATTCCGATGACTTTAAATATTTTTCCGACGGATGATTTTTTTCTTGTAGTCTTTTCAGGATTTTGTAATGGTGATTTCATTAATTGTGATTTTTATGATGTAAATTAAGATGATGAAGTGGTTCGATTTTAAAACTTTGCTGATTATTTATTTCGCTGATTTATTTTCATTCTTAAATCTGCTAAATCTGTATAATCAGCGGGATTTAATATTCCTGAATTAATTTCTCTAAAATAACTTGGGTTGAAAGTTCGCTGTAATCGATAATCGATTGTCCTACCCAAAGATTGACAAACTCATCATTTTTCACCGTTTTTGCGATTCTTCTCATTTCACCGGTCAGTTTATTTTGATATGGATAAGGTAAAATATATTGTGAATTTTCAATCGTTTCAATAAACTTATTTTTAATTCCTCTTGCGTACCGCCCCGAAAAACTTTTCGTTAAAATAATATCTTTTTCATTGATATTTTTCAACCTTCCTTTTTCAAATTCTTTCAAAGCACTTTCCTGTGAAGCCAGCAAGAGACTTCCTATCTGAAAACCTTGTGCGCCCAATTGTTTTGCAGCAGCCAAAGTTTTTCCGTTATAAATTCCGCCTGCATAGATCAGAGGAACTTTTACAGAATCATAGACCTGAGAAAGCAAAGAAAATCCACCGATCTGAGGAATATTTTCCGAAACAAAACTTCCTCTATGACCTCCGGCTTCTATTCCCTGAACGCAAATAATATCAATTCCCGATTTTTCAAGAGCCAAAGCTTCTTCTACAGAAGTACAGGTTCCAATTAAAACTGTTCCGTTTTTTTTTAATTTCTGAATGCTTTGATGGTCAATATTTCCAAAAGTAAAGCTTAGAATTTTACAGTTCTCATCGATAATGGCATCAATTTGTTCATGATAAGAATTAATTTTTAAGCTTTCTAATTCAGGAAGATGAACCTCCATATTATTTTCCTGAGCCAGGTTTTCAAGATGTTTTTTCGTCTTAGAATATTGCTGTTTTAATTCATCGGTAATTTCAGGAATTTGATGAACAAAAATATTAACCGCAAAAGGTCGATTTGTCAGTGATTTGGTTTTACGAATCAATTCAACAGACTTTTCAGCGGAAAGATCTGCCAAAGCCAATGAACCCAAACATTCTGCTTTTGCAGCAGCTTCAACCATTTCCGGAGTGCTTACTCCAAACATTGGCGCTTGTATAATTGGATATTTTACCTTTAAGATTTCACTGATGGTTTCTGAAAAAAGCATAAGATTTCTTTTACTTAAAATTAGTCAATTATTTTTTTTCTCATCATTCTGAAACATGATTTTCGTTTTCATTGATTAATTTTTAAATTTAACTGAAAAATATAAAATGTCGTATACGATTAGAATAGCTATTACTGATGACTATCCGAAATTGGTTAAAATTTGGGAATCTGCTGTAAAAGCCACCCATGATTTTTTATCAGAAAGTGATTTTCAATATTTTAAAAAAGTGATTCCTGAACAGTATTTCCCCCACCTTCAGGTTTATATCATTTCCGAAAATAACGATCCAAAAGGTTTTGGTGCAGTTTCAGAAGATACTTTAGAAATGCTTTTTGTACATAATGATGCTCGTGGAAATGGTTTAGGAAAAATTCTTTATCAATATTTGCATGATAAAACCGGTTGTACAAAAGTAGATGTGAACGAGCAAAATCCGCAGGCAATAGGATTCTATGAAAAAATGGGATTCAGAAAAACAGGAAGATCAGAAAAAGATGGTTCGGGTAAAGATTATCCGTTGATTCATATGAGTCTGTAATTATCTTAAGCTTAAAAAAACCCTTAATCTATATTTTTTTGTAAATTGGTATAGCAAATCACTTCAATTTACGATAAATGCCCGCACAAATTTCTACCCGTCAAACTGTAAAAAAAGTTCTTCCGTTGATTTTAGCGACTGCTATTTTTATGCAGATGCTCGATTCTACAATTTTGAACACTTCCCTACCTTCAATCGCAAGAGATTTAAATGAATCTCCATTGAATATGCAAAATGCAATTATCAGTTATGTGTTGACACTTGCCGTTTTCATGCCTGCAAGCGGATTTTTGGCAGACCGTTTCGGAACGAGGAGGGTTTTCATCTTTGCTTTGGTGCTTTTTAGTTTAGGTTCTGTGTTTTGTGCGCTTTCTCAAAACCTGACTCATTTGGTGATTTCACGTGTTATTCAGGGCGTTGGCGGAAGTCTGATGACGCCTGTCGGAAAACTGGCTTTAATCAAAACTTTTAACCGGAACGAATTGCTTAAAGCCATGAATTTTGCTATCGTCCCTGCATTGATTGGTCCTGTTCTCGGCCCGCTTGTCGGAGGTTACATGGTAGATTATCTTTCATGGCATTGGATTTTTCTTATTAATATTCCGATCGGGGTTTTAGGAATTGTTTTAGGATTAAAATATATGCCCAATTACAATGCACGGGAAACCGATTTTGACCTGAAAGGCTTTATGATTTTTGCAGCAGCTTCACTTCTCCTTTCGGTTTCTCTGGAACTTTTCGGAGATATGCAGAATATCACGCCGGTTTTACTCGTTTTCATATTAGGATTTTTGTTCCTCTATTATTACTACCGACACGCGAAAAGAGGCAACAATCCTATTTTTCCTTTAAATTTATTTCAGGTTCGTACATTCCGTGTAGGAATTATCGGAAATCTGGCAACAAGATTAGGGATCAGTTCTGTTCCTCTTTTACTGCCATTAATGATTCAGATTGCTTACGGTCAATCAGCCGTAACTTCGGGTTGGATTATTGCACCGATGGCATTAACAGCTATGTTTGGTAAGTCTTCCGTCATTAGAATTTTAAATAAATTTGGCTACAGACGAACATTAATGGTCAATACATTTATTATCGGAGTCTTAATTTGCTGTCTTGCCATTCCGGATATTCATACTTCAATATATTGGTTTGTTCCTGTGATTGCGATTTTAGGATTTTTCAATTCAATACAGTTTACTTCGATGAATACCATTTCCATAGCAGATCTACGAAACTTCCAGACCAGCAGCGGAAACTCTCTTATTTCGGTTAATCAACAGCTAGCCATCGGATTCGGAATTGCATTTGGCTTAATTGTTTTAAAAATTTACGAGAACAGCCCTGAGTTAATCAGACACGAAACCCACAACGCATTTCGCTACACCTTCCTTACCGTAGGAATTTTAACGATTTTATCAAGCTTAGTTTTCAGAAGGCTGCATACGTTTGATGGCAGAAACATGAAATCCCAAGAATAAATACTAAAACTCTAAAACTCTCCCCCTCTAAAACTCTATAACTCTCATTCCCTCAAACTTACTTACCACACATCAATGTAATTCTCTTCTGACTGTCCTAATTTTGTTTAAAATAAAAACATCTATTATGACAACAAAAAAAGTAGAAATAGTAATCTCGCCAAAGCCTGCGCATTTTGTGGGCGATGGTTTCAGAGTACATAATTTTATTCCGAGTGTTCCTCGCTTAGATATGAAAAGAATGGATCCGTTTATCATGCTCGATTATAATTCTAAATTTCATTTCAATGGTTCAGAAACACCTCGCGGGGTTGGAGTTCATCCTCACAGAGGTTTCGAAACCGTTACCATTGCGTATGAAGGTAAAGTAGAACATCATGACAGTGCAGGCGGTGGCGGTATTATTGGTGAAGGAGATATACAGTGGATGACTGCTGCAAGTGGAATTTTACATAAAGAATATCATGAAAAAGAATGGTCAAAAACCGGAGGAATTTTTCAGATGGTGCAGCTTTGGGTAAATCTTCCAGCCAAAGATAAAATGAGCAAGCCAAAATATCAGGCGATTAAAAACTCAGAAATAAAAAGAGCCGATTTAGGTGAAAACGGATTTGTAGAAATTATTGCCGGAGAATATAAAAACATACAAGGTTCTGCCACAACATTCAGTCCTGTCAATTTGATGAACGCTAAATTAAAATCAGGTGGAAAAGCAGAATTTAATTTTCCAGCAAATTTTAATACCGCAGCTTTGGTAATTGAAGGAAGTATTTTGGTCAACGGTGAAGAAAAAGTATCAGCTAATCATTTCGTTTTGTTTAAAAATGAAGGTGAAAACTTTACTATTGAAGCAACAGAAGATACAGTCGTGTTAATTCTAAGTGGGGAACCTTTAAATGAGCCCATCTTTCCACACGGTCCTTTTGTAATGAACAGCAGAGAAGAAATCATGCAGGCTTTTGAAGATTTCAATACCGGAAAATTCGGGTATTTGGAAGATTAATTAAATAAAATCATATTCATAAAAATTAGAATAGTGTTTGTCATTCCGCAGGAATCTAACCTTATTTTTTTAAAGTCGAGATCCTTTCAGGATGACAAACATTATTCTCTTTTATAAAACTTAAAAATATAAACATCATGAAACCAGAATTTGAAAACATTCCATTAGTAAAAAACGAAGATAAAAAGAGATTTGAAATTGAGCTAAACAGCCATTTTGCATTTATTGACTATAAAGAAACAAGTCAGCAAATATCCCTGATCCATACAGAAGCCGAGCCTGAATTGGCAGGAACCGGAGCCGCCGCTGCGGTAGTAGAAAAATCCTTGATTTACATTGAAGAAAGTGGCAAAAAGTTGCTTCCGTTCTGTCCGTATGTTTTTTCATTCATTAAAAAAAATCCTGAATGGAAACGTATTGTAGACCAAAGATTTGAGGGTTACGACAAACTTTAATTTTTATTAAAGTACCTTAAATAGTAGAAATTTTAATTAAATTAGCTTCTCACAAAAACTAAAATCACAACATTCATGTCAAATATCGGACTTATATTAGAAGAAAAATCCGCAGATATAGGAAATTTTCTAGTTGGAAGACTACTGCCATTCCGTGAAAAAAGAGCGGTTGGTCCTTTCGTTTTTATCGATCACATGGGGCCTGCAGAATTAAAGGATTATCAAAATCTTGATGTTCCGCCACACCCGCATATCGGTCTTTCTACTTTAACTTACCTTTTGGAAGGATCTATTTTTCACAGAGACAGCATTGGGAGCGCTCTTGAAATAAAACCGGGCGCTGTCAATTGGATGACTGCCGGAAAAGGCGTTGTACATTCAGAAAGAACTCCTGAATATTTAAGAACTACAGATAAAAAACTTCACGGATTTCAAATTTGGGTAGGTCTTCCAAAACATTTGGAGCAAAGCGAGCCTACTTTTCATCATACTGAAGCCAATGACCTTCCGGTTTGGGAAGAAGGCGAAGTTCATTATAAATTGATTGCTGGTGAAGCTTTTGGTAAAAAATCTCCGGTTCCTGTTCACAGTAAATTATTTTTTATTGAAATTAAAACTAAAACCGCACAGAAAATCAGCATCGGAAAAGATCTTTATGGTGAAGCGGCAATGTATGTTTTAGACGGAACAGTAAACATTGAAGAGAATTCTTACGGTTCAAAACAATTACTGATTGCCAAAAACACCCAACTTTGCGAGTTTGAAATGAGCGAAAATGCAACTGTTTATCTTTTCGGAGGCGAACCTTTTGATGAAGAACGTTTCATTTTCTGGAATTTTGTAAATTCAGACAAAGAAGTAATTGATCAGGCAAAAGTAAACTGGAACGATCAGAATCACGACGCTTTTCCTTTGGTTCCGGGAGATGAAGAGGAATTTGTTTCTTTACCAAAAGCTGTTCTCAACAGAAAATAAATTAAAACAAAGCCACTTGTCTTAATAAGTGGCTTAGCTCCTTTTGAATAATTATTTAGGCATTTGAGCCTGACTAAGTTTCATAGCAAAATCAGACCAAAGTTTAGCATCTTCTGGGGTCCATTTTGATGCTAATTCAGTTTGTTTTTCAGCCCATTCCTGAGTTTTTAAAGATAGTTCCTGAATTTTAGCTGCGTCTCCTGATTTTGATGCTGCAGTCATTTCAGACATAAATGTAGCATATTCGTCGGCGAACTGTTGAACTTCAGGACTGCTAAATTTTGGTACCTCAACACCATTAATTGTTTTTGGAATTTCACTTGCAGCTTTTTCGTCAGCTGCAGTTGAGTTTTCTGTAGTAGGAGTTTCTATTTTTGTAGATTCTTTTTTTTCGCAAGATGTTGCAAAAAATAAAGCAACAACTCCGAATGTTAACATAAATTTTCTCATATTTTTAATATTAAATATTTCATACAAATATATAAATTTTTGACAATAATTTAAAATAGACCATAATTTACATATAAATAAATCAATAATATCGGGATTTAATGAATATTCAATAATATATTATTTTAATATAAAGATGTATTATTACTAACTCAACATAACATCACAAGCTTTATTAATTTTAATTTAATAATAATTAATTATAGAAATTTCATTAAAATTTGAAATGCAAATTTCTATATTTACTTTATCGAAATTAATTTTTGATAGCTTTATTAAAAAATTACAATGAAAATATTAGCATTTGCAGGAAGCACTTCTTCCACATCCATCAATAGAGAACTGGTAAAATTTGTTCTTAAAAACTTTCAGGAAGACGAGATTAATTTGATTGATCTTAATGATTTTTCGATGCCTGTATTTTCTGTTGATCTTGAAAAGAAAGGTTTTCCGGATGAAGCTCATAACTTTTTAAAGCAAATTGAAGAATGCGATGTTATTATCTGTTCTTTAGCAGAGCACAACCGTTCTTATTCGGCAGCTTTCAAAAATGTATTCGACTGGGCTTCGAGAATCAATGTAAAAGTTTTCCAAAATAAACCGATGCTTTTGATGAGTACTTCACCGGGAGGTTACGGCGGCGGAAATGTAATGAATACAGCAAAAACGTTTTTCCCACAATTTGCAGCGGACGTGAAAGAAACTTTTTCATTACCTAAATTTTACGAAAATTTCGATTTGGAAAGCGGTGTTATCAATCCTGAAATGCTGAACGATTTAAATAACAAAATAGAGAGTTTTAAAAATCAGATTGCTTAAACCGATTTTCAATAAACCAACAACTATCAACTAAAAACAATCAACAAATAATGGCTGTAACTGTAAAAGCAAGTTTAGGCAAAACAAAATATTACACGGAAGTTGTAGCAGGCGAAAACCATCTGATTACTGACGAACCGATTGACAAAGGCGGGCAAAATAAAGGGTTTAATCCTTTTGAAATTCTCGCAACCTCCTTGGCAAGCTGTACTGCAGCCACGCTTAGAATGTATATCGACAGAAAAGAATGGAATGTTGAAAAAATAGACGTAGAAGTCGAGCTGGAAAATTTTCCTTTAACAAAATTGGCAGTTTTTAAAAGAAACATTAGTTTTGAAGGAAATGATTTGAGTGAAGAACAGCTGAAAAGACTTCACACTATTGCAGATGCTTGTCCCGTACACAAAATGTTAACTAACGAAATAGAAATTCAAACCAAATTTTCTTAAATATGATAGACGTAAAACAAAACAACGACGAAAAACGCGGAAGCTTTGAAGCTTTGATTGATGGGAAAAAAGCAGGATTAATGACTTATACTTGGGCAGGTGAAGACCGATTCATTATCGATCATACCGAAGTTGAAGAGGCTTACAACGGAAAAGGAGTTGGAAAAGAAATGCTGATAAAAGCGGTAGAATTTGCAAGAGAAAATGGTAAAAAGATTATTCCTCTTTGCCCGTTTGCAAAAGCGACTTTCCAGAAAAATGAAGATTTGCGTGACGTTTTATAAAACGGGATGTTAAAATCCCACAGATTTCACAGATTTTCGCAGATGAATGAGAATAAAATCTGTGCTAATCTGTGAAATCTGTGGGAATAAAATAGATCGCCACGAATGCACGAATTTTAAATAAAGAAAAGATACTATCAATTAAATTCGTGCATTCGTGGCAAAAAAATCACAAGTTATCTATCTCCGTGAAGAAAGAATTTTAATTAATCTTAAAGTTTTTTCTTCACGGATTTTTTTATTTTAAATCAAATCATAGTTCGTATAAATCACAATTTGTTCAAAACTTTCATCATCACACAACCAACATTCGGCGACATTCGAAAAAAAACTATATTTGCTGAAATTTAAATTGTAAACATGAATTCCGGAACTATACTTTTGCTATTTGTTTTTGTTTATTTCATTGGTCTTTTGGTGATTTCTTATTTTACGAGCCGAAATTCTGATAACCAGTCTTTTTTCATCGGAAACAAAAAAAGTAAATGGTGGCTCGTTGCTTTCGGGATGATCGGAACCAGCTTAAGTGGAGTTACCTTTATTTCCGTTCCGGGAACGGTCGGCAAAATGACCGGAAGCGAATATATTTTCGGTGGTTTTGAATATTACATGATGGTAATCGGGTTTTTCATCGGATATTTTATTGTAGCAGCCATATTACTTCCACTCTATTATAAGATGAATCTTACCTCAATCTATACGTATTTAGGAAAAAGATTCAATGTAGAAGCTCACAAAATCGGTTCAGTATTTTTTATTGTTTCACGAGCGATCGGAGCAACCGCAAGATTATATTTGGTAGTCAATGTTTTACAGATATTTTTATTGGAAGGTTTAGGCGTTCCGTTTTGGGTAACGGCTTCGGTGCTTCTATTAATGGTACTTTTATATACTTTTGAAGGCGGTGTAAAAACGATTGTCATTACAGATACTTTGCAGACTTCATTTATGATTATCAGTTTAATTGCATGTATTGTTTACATTTTATCTAATTTAAATTTATCTTTTGGCGAAGCTTACACGATTTTAGAACAGAAAAATTACACTCATTTTATCAATTTTGATCCCAACTCCAAGACATTTTTCCTCAAAACTATTTTAGGCGGAATCTTTATTACTATTGCAATGACCGGATTGGATCAGGAAATGATGCAGAAAAATATTTCGGTTGATAATCTTCAGAATTCAAAGAAAAACATGCTGACTTTTGCAGGAACATTGCTTTTTGTAAATCTTGCATTCTTATTTTTGGGTGGACTACTTTATCTTTTTGCTTTACAAAATGGTGCAGGATATTCTCAAATTACAAATATAGTAGAAGGGAAAGAAGTCGTATCTAATATTTTCGGATTTAAAGATGCTGCAGGAAATGTGAAAAATATTATGGGCGACGATTTATTCCCGGCTTTGTCACTTAACGGATATTTCCCGATGCCAATCGCTGTGATTTTCATCATAGGATTAATCTCTGCCTTATTCCCTTCTGCGGATGGCGCATTGACGGCTGTTACAAGTTCGTATTGTGTAGATTTACTCAATTTAAATGAAGATAAAACAAGAACAGAAAAACAGAAAAAACATCTTCGTATGAAGATCCATTTGACGTTTACAGTTGTTTTCTTTATCCTGATTATGGTTTTCAAAGCAATGAATGACAAGTCGATTGTTTATTTGATTATGGAAATCGCCGGTTATACTTATGGTCCACTTTTAGGACTTTTTGCCTTCGGAATCTTTACTAAATTTAAAATTTCACAAAAATATTCAATTCTTGCTGTTACACTTTTAGCACCGGTTTTAACTTATCTGATCAATATGTTGGTAACCATTTATACCGATTACAGAATTGGTGTAGAGCTGATTATTCTGAACGGATTACTAACTTTCATTGGTTTGTGGGTGGTAAAAAATAAGAATTATTTGAAAGTGGTTTAATTATTAATCACTTAAAAACAACTTAAAGATGTTATTAAATAAAACAAAATTATTAATCACAATAATTACATTATTAGTTGTTTCAAGTAATGTTTCTGCCCAAGATCAAATGGCTCAATTTTCTGATAAAATAGATTTTAATATTCTTAATGAAATTATTAAAATGTCAGATGATACAGTTTATGTTAGCAACACAAACAAAAATCATTTATCAGAAGATGGTCTTTTCTATTTTTATGATAAAAATGGAAATAAAGCAATTGAAATGGGTTATGAAGTTGCTTATCCTTTTACAGGAAAATCTGCAATTGTTAAAAACAAAGGCAGTTGGGGGCTTATCAATCGCCTCGGTGAATTTATTTATCAGTCACAATTTCCTTTTCCAATAAAGTTATCTTCTTATGAAAAATATGGAATTTTCGGTGATGGAGAAATTTTTGATAACGGAGGAGTTATATACGATTTAAAAAGTGGAACACAACAATCCGGATTCATCAACTGCGCAGAGCCTGTAACTCCAGATTATTTTATTATCAAAACAAAAGCAGGAAAATATAAACTGATTTACCGAAAAGAAGAAAAATCTATTTTTAAAACAGAAATGGATTCAATTGTTCCTCAGGAATTCATGATGTATGATGAAAGACCTAACTTACTCATTTTGAAAAATAAAGACAAATATGGATTATCTCTTTCTAATGGTCAGGAAATTTTGAAAATTAAACATGAAAAAATTCAGTTTTTAGGAAAGTATATAATGTTACTTGAAAATAAAGTTTGGAAATATTACTTATTCGAAAACAACAAATTAAAGTTAATTGTTTCTTCGGAATTTCATTGCACTAGTCCTACTTATCAAAGCAATGCTATTGGTGTATATTCAAAAGATAAAAAATACAATATATTAAAAATCAATGGTGAAAATTTATCTCAAGAATTCGATTACATTAATATTGATGGAACTTTGGGTATTCTGAACAATTCACTCTGGATATTTAGTTCAAAAGCTAATTTTTATATTTTTTATAAAAAGTAATTACTGCCAAAGTGTCTGTTTAAATATTTCTCATCAAATTCAAAATAAAATCCGGACGGAGAGATGATATAGCGATGATACAGAAACTGTATAGAAGAAAATCATGTCAGAATGTCAATTTCCTTTTATTGTTTAATTTTAAGTTCGGCTAAAGACTAATTAAAATCTCTTTAAGCTTTGGCAAAGATGTTCAACTTTGGCAAAGTAAATAAAACTAAATCTGCGTAAAAAGTCTCAGATTTTGCATTTCCGTAAGCCGACAAAAAATTGTAAATTTGCATGCAAATAAATCCTAATATATGAGTAAAAGTATTGAAGAGCTGAAATCTCTTACAACACAAATCAGAAGAGACATTTTAAGAATGGTTCACGCTGTAAATTCAGGGCACCCGGGTGGAAGTTTGGGCTGTACTGAGTACTTCACAGCATTGTATGGTAAAGTAATGAACTATAATCTTCCTTTCACAATGGAAGGTAAAAATGAAGATCACTTCTATCTTTCAAACGGACATATTTCGCCTGTTTTCTATTCTACTTTGGCTAGATTTGGCTTCTTCCCGGTTGACGAATTGAGAACTTTCAGAAAATTAGACTCAAGATTGCAGGGTCACCCAACCACTCACGAAGGTTTGGAAGGGGTAAGAATTGCTTCAGGATCTTTGGGACAAGGGCTTTCTGTAGCTTTAGGTGTTGCACAGGGGAAAAAATTAGACGGTGATAACTCTTTAGTTTACTCACTTCACGGAGACGGAGAATTGCAGGAAGGGCAAATCTGGGAAGCATTGATGTATGCTGCAGCAAACAAAGTAGACAACATCATTTCTACAATTGATTATAATGGACAGCAAATTGACGGAAGCACAGAAAATGTACTTTCATTAGGAAATCTTCATGCAAAACTAGAATCTTTCGGATGGACAGTTTTGGAAGAGAAAAAAGGTAACGACCTTGAAGCGGTAATCGGAATTCTTGAAAGAGCAAAAACAGAAACCGGAAAAGGAAAACCTGTAGTAATTATTCTTCATACAGAAATGGGTAATGGGGTTGATTACATGATGGGAACTCACGCTTGGCATGGTAAAGCTCCTAATGACGAGCAATTGGATACTGCATTCAAACAATTATACCTAGAAGCTCCAGCTGACTATTAATTATAAATGATAAATTATCATTGATAAATGATAGGTTTCAATAGTATTGATCACACATCATTTATCAATTATCAAAATTTAAGTAAAATGAAATATACATATACAGAAAAAAAAGATACACGTTCAGGTTTTGGGGCTGGGTTAGCTGAATTGGCTGATAAAAACCCAAATGTTGTTGCATTATGCGCAGACCTTATCGGTTCTTTGAAAATGGAAAAATTCATCGAAAAAGCTCCTGAAAGATTTTATCAGGTTGGTATCGCAGAAGCAAATATGATGGGTCTTGCCGCAGGTTTAAGCATCACAGGGAAAATTCCTTTTACCGGAACTTTTGCCAACTTCTCTACGTCAAGAGTGTATGACCAGATTCGTCAGTCAATTGCATATTCTGATAAAAATGTAAAAATTTGTGCTTCTCACGCTGGTCTTACTTTAGGAGAAGACGGAGCAACGCACCAGGTTTTGGAAGACATCGGTATGATGAAAATGCTTCCTGGAATGACGGTAATTAATCCTTGTGATTACAACCAGACAAAAGCTGCAACATTAGCAATTGCAGATCACAAAGGACCTGTATATTTAAGATTCGGTAGACCAACCGTTCCTGTTTTCATTCCGGAAGATATGCCTTTCGAAATTGGAAAGGGTATTCTTTTGCAAGAAGGAACTGATGTAACGATAGTTGCAACAGGTCACTTAGTTTGGGAGTCTTTGGTTGCTGCTGATGAGCTTGAAAAAGAAGGTATTTCTTGTGAGGTGATCAACATTCACACAATTAAACCTTTAGACGAAGAAATCATCTTAAAATCGGTTGAAAAAACAGGTAAAATTGTAACTGCTGAAGAACACAACTATTTAGGTGGTTTGGGTGAATCTATTGCGGGAATGCTAGCGAGAAGAAGACCTACAAGACAGGAATTCGTTGCTGTAAACGATACTTTCGGAGAATCTGCTACACCAGCTGAATTAATGAAAAAATATAAAATTGACGCTGCTGCTGTAAAAGGGGCGGTGAAAAGAATTTTAGCGTAATAATATTTCATTTGAAATAACGAAAAGCATCCAAAATTTGGATGCTTTTTTTGTAGAAAGTTTGAACCATTATGGTAAATTAATATTTAAGGTTATTTAAATTTAATAATTCTGATTTTTAAGTTCACATGAACATTAAAACCTAAACGATCTTAATATTCTAAGCTCCTTAAATTAATTCTTAATGGTTAAATAAACTATATTTTAAATTCAGTTATCTGAAAAATTTCCACTTTGGGATAATTGCCAACATTCCAAAACCTGTAAAAAGGAAAAGATTGGTAACGTCTGTGTATAAGAAAGTGGACAGATAATAATTATGCATCAGGAAATGAAAAACCAATAATACAGGAAAAGCGAACATTCCAATTTTTTTGTAAAAAAACATCAGAACCAAACTTAGCACCATTAAAGCATCAATTGTGAAAATCACATAGAAATACCATCTCGGTATATTGAGGAATTCGTGCTGAAGAAACTCATCAACATCTATTCCCAAGCCCATGATCGTAAACAAAAGCAGAGAAGCCAGAGCCAAGATAAAACCCCACCCTTTCTTCGGATCTACATCAAAATAGCTGTATTCTTTATATTCCTTTTCCATACTGCAAAAATAAAGAACTTATGAATGATTTCATAAGTTCTTTGGTATTTATATCGTCTAAAATTCGATTAAATTGAGATTGCGTTGATCAATCTGTTTTTATCGCTTAAGAATTCTTCCATAGAGATCATAGATTCAGTTCTCATTACGTCCTGAATGTCGTCAATCTGATAGATGATTCTTTTTGCGTCGTTTGTATTTTTAGCTCTTACCTTGCAGAAAATGTTGTATTTTCCTGAGATAACACTCGCTTCTATAACGTTTGGAATTGTCCCCAACTCTTTCAAAACCTCTTGCGTACGGTTTGATTTTGTTAGAAGAATTCCGATAAAAGCTGTAAAATGGTAATCTAGTTTACCATAATCAAGATTAAGAGATGATCCTAAAATAATACCTGCATCTTCCATTTTCTTCACTCTTACGTGAATTGTACCCGCAGAAACATCCATCTGCTTAGCAATTTCTGTAAAAGGCATTCTTGTGTTTTCTACTAAGAAGTCAAGAATTTTCTTGTCTATTTCGTCCAGTTGATAGTTCATATTAGTGAAATTATATTTTTCCTAAAAAATCGATAAATTTTTTACAAAATTAAAAAAAATAATTAAACTAAAAAAATATTATCAAACATTAACAATAATTAACATGTATGATAAAAATCATTAAAAATTTAAGGCTTTTTGCCGTCTGATTTTACAGAATCTGTTTTTATTTCAGTTTTGGCAGTGACTGACTTTTTGTCTTTTTTCTTCTTTTTAAAGAAAGAATTGAAGCTTTTACTCCATACGATACCACCACCATACGCCTGATTTGCAGAACCATTAGTGCCTACAGTTCCTACGCCCATTCCGATGTTGGTTGGCTTAGAATAACCTCTCAAGACCAATGTACCGTCGTTTTTCTTAGAAATATCATATTCTACCGATCCTTCACCAGACAGATAATTGTTACTCGTGTTTTCAGTTCTTGAAAGTGGAATTCCCAAACCTGTTTTTACCGTAACTCGTGGTGAAAGATCAAAACTAACACCCGCATTAGCACGGTCTCCACTGTTTGAAAACTGGTCGTTTCCTTTTACATAATTCAAATCTATTTGAAATTCATTACTTACCGTATTCAAAACAGAACCAAGTTGTTTCAAAAGCATATTGTAACCTGAAGATTCTGCAACACCTACCGCATCGATATCAAACCCTCCTCCGGAATTGGAAACATTAAACATATTAAGCAACAAAATAGAACCAAACTGTAAAACATTTTCACCTTCAGTCTGATTAATTTTTGCGGCCAAAGTTTCTTTCACTTGGCTGGAAACATCCAAAGCTGTCACATTCAACGCAATTTTCGGGTCATTTAAAGTATTGGTAATATTGGCTTGCAGCAAAACACTTATCGGCTGTAATTGCCCCATATTCAGGTACTGCCCAGCATTGGAAACCATCCTTACATAGTTGGCAGAGATATCCAAAGCAGGTTTCATCGCATCGCCATCCCATCTGATGCTGCTGTTTTTTTGGATCTGGAAAGTTCTGTTAAGGATTGCTTTAGATACAAAAGTTCCGCTGTCAACCATATAAGATCCGTTCATGGCAATACTTCCTTTTCTGTTCATTTGGAATCTCAAATCATCAGCAACTCCTTTCACCGTAATATTTCCCACGTCATCACCTACCAAAACATTTACCGTTGTACCTTTATCTACATCCAAACTGAAATCGATATTCATATTGGCTCCGGTTCTCTTCTTTTCTTCTAATGTAACCAAGCCATCTTTTCCTTCTTTCAAGAACCTCAGCATTTTAAATTCTTCAACATTGGAAGTTGAACTCGAATTGAAAGTAAATGTACTTCCATTCAATGCTTTCATATTGGGAGTGGAAAGGTTTAAAGCAGAAACAGGTCCGTCAACATACAGATCACCTTGTCCGTAAACTCTTCCCCAAAACAGATCATACTCTTTCTGAGTGGTATTCAGCATCAATAGATTGTCTGCTCTCATTACGAGGTTGACCCCCATTGAAGATAAAGTTTCAAACTGTATAGCTCCGGAAATCGTTCCCTGAGAGTTTGATCTTCCATCATGAACACCAATATTGTTTAAAATTGCCAAACCTTTAGAAAGCGGAATCACGGTATCGTCAAAAGAATAATCTACACCTGTAAATAATAATTTTAAGCCGAATTCCTTTAAGGCAATATCACCGCTGTAATCAAGATTTTTCAGTGTTCCATTGATCTTCAGATCTCCGGTCGCTTTCCCTCTCAAATTACCAAAAATTGTTTGCACAAACTGCTGTGTAAATGCGAGATCAAAATCTCTGAGCTCAGTGACCAAATCAATTGTTGGCGACGGTGTATTGTTATTTACAGTTCCTGTAAGATGTAGATTATTATTGCCAATTACTCCTGCCGAAGTCACTTTTACGTCAACATCATATACATTGAGAGAAAATCCGTTGACTGCAGAAATCGTAAGATCGCCCATATCATTACCATTCATCATGATGTTATCAACAGTAAGATCTACCAATGGCTGCAACGTGCTTTTATCCATCTTGATTTTCACATTACCATTGGCTAAACCTTTAATATCCATCGGATTTCCACCCGATTGCATTTCTAAAAGTTTTTCAACAGCAAAATTCTGAACTTCAGCATCCACATAAAAATCTTTTGCAGATTTAAATATAGATTCGTTGATGAGTAATGAACTATCATCTGAGTAAATTTTTAAATTATGAATTTCAAAATCAGATGTTTTTCTGCGGTAACTTATATAATGATCAAGCTCCGGACTGGTGTCTATCGACCATTTCACATTATTTAAATTAATTTCAGTAGGTTCAAACCTGAAAACATAATCTCCCTCGGGATTGGTAGACTGATTAAAATTAACTGCATAATCTTTCAGAGTATTATTCAATTCATCATCCGGATTTCCATGTTTGAAATTGGTAGCAATCCTTAAAACTGAATTATTCTCATTTTTACCCGTAAGTATGACGTCTTTAAGAATATTTTTATTGTATTCTAGTCTGCTTATTTTTGCGTAAAGTTGCTGTTCTGTATTGGCAGTATTAATTCTTACCATTACACTGTCGACCATTGCACTGTCTCGTGTAACCGCTACTCTGTCATCAATTTTATAATCAGGATTCGCTTCTGCCAAAGCACGGTCTGCTTCGGTGATCTCCTCCTTTTTTGTCATAATATATTTCAGAGAAGCTGCATCCAGATTTAAGATCAGATTATTTGAATTACCATCATATTCTCCTTCCACTTTTGCACCTTGAGGAAGTTTCAGATCCGGTAGAAAATAAGCTACCAAACCCTGCTCAACATCAAAATTCATGGCGAAAGTTTGTCCACGATATAATTTTCTAGGCTCAGGACCAACCAAAATTTTACCTAAACCATTTTCAACCATTCCTGCTAAATCTGCAAGATTATATTTCCCTGAAATTTTTCCGTTTACTGCGCCTGGTGCGTCCACTAAAATTGAACGATTTCCACCTTCCACAAAAGTTTTCAGCTTAGCATTCGGAATATGATATTTTTGATCCGCTGTTGCGAAATTCACATCAAAAGCTTCTACATCCAAATTCAGATCATTCAGCGTAGACATGGCCATTTTACCGTTTACTCTTCCGCTTACAATCTGACTTCCGGCCTTATCTGTAAAATAATTCATATTTAAATAGGCAACATCGGCATCTACGTTTGCAGAAATTCTTGAAGTGCTGAAATCTATTAAACCTTTTACCGTTGCTTTTGCCTGTTCGTCATTTACCGTAATCAATCCGTTGTATTTTTTATGATCTAAAAGACCATCCAAAACCACATTATTGATTTCTTTATTCATGATTTCAATACTTGAGATCTGAGATTTTGTGCTCAGTCGCATCGTGTTGACATCAAAACTTTGTCCGTCTAAATTAAATTTACCCGAAATCAAACCAACAGCTTTGCTTTTGGTAATTACGGAAGTATTTAAATCATTAACTTCGGCATAACCTTTATATTTAGGCAACGCAGTACTGTAATCCGTTAAAGAGAAATTAGAGATTTTAGCTTGCCCGATTCCTGTCATCAGATTTCCTGAAGAAACATAAACCTGTTTTGGAGTTACTTTCGCTGTTCCGTTGTATTTTAATTTGCCAAAATCATCAGCAAAGTTTTTCATCTTTGAAGCAACGAAAGTCGGCATCATTGCTTTCAGATCTTTATACGTAAAATCTGCTGAAAGATCATTGGTTTCAATCAAGAAATTACCGTTTAAAAGATTTTCAGCTTTCAGTTTTTTGGTCGCAATATTTACACTTGGGTTTCTGATGAGAAAGTTTTCCAGAGTAAATTTATTTAAAGGGCCATTCATTTTTCCGCTCACATTAAACGGAATAAAATTATCCCAGTTGGTCACAAAATAAGAGATGTCATAGCCGCTTATCTGGCTTCCCAATTTCATATTCATTTCCCACTTTACTTTATTGGTAAAATCAGCCCACGAACCTTTGTTTAAGTGAAATTTAATATCTCCCTGAAGAAGTGAATGATCGGTATTTAAAGTAAGATCTCCCAAAGAAAGAAAATCTTCGGTCATAGAAAAATCGGTAGAAAATGTTTCAACAAAGTGAGCTTTGCCCCATCTTTTGGTGGTAAAGGTGAAATTATCAATACGAGCATTGATGTTAGCTCCGTTTACTTTTACTTTTGGAGCGATCAGATTCACATTGGTTGCAGTTAACCATTTTCCTGGTTCTCCGGGAGAATTTTGATTAACAATCGAAACTTTAGAGTCTAAAATTTCAAGACGTGCATTGAGCTGAAAAGGTGGTTTTGTAGGATCTTTCTTTTTACCGCTATCAAAAAGTTGTGTAAAACGTATAAAATTTGAAATACTGTCGCCTTTATAGGTCACTACTTTGATGTCTGCATCTTTAAGCGTCAAAGCATTAAAACTAAGAGAATTGTTTTTCCCGATATTGGTTGCCAAAGAGAACCAGTCAGAATTGGCTTTAAACTCTCTTGCTTTAATAAAGTCTACATTTTTATAATCTTTTATTCTTAAACCTTTAATGGTAACATCTCCAAAGAAATCGACCTCTACACTTTCGGTAGACATTTTGGCTTTAAAATCTCTATTGACAATCTGTAAAGCCTGATCTGCAGCCCATCTTTTGGTAACCGGTAAATTGATTGCGATAAAAACAATAACTATGATTGAAAGCAGAGTCCAGAAAAGAAAAAGCAATAACTTCGCCCACCACGAATAGCTTACGACATCTTTTGCAGCCTGCTTACCAAACTCCTGTGCAGTGTCTATCGGGTGATTTATAGCGTCTGAAGCCAGCTCAGAAGCCTCTTTCACAGTCTCCTGAACATTTTCTACGGTCTTTTGTACCTGATCTCCCAGGTTTTCAGCTACCGATTTTTTGTTCTCATTTTCGTTATTATTCTCTAACTTTGCCATTATTATGAGCGACTCTATAATTTTAGGTATCGAATCATCTTGCGATGACACTTCAGCAGCTATTATCAAAGGGAATTCTATTCTTTCAAACATTGCAGCCAACCAGGAAATCCACAAAGAATATGGTGGAGTTGTTCCGGAGCTGGCTTCTCGTGCTCATCAGCAGAATATCATTCCTGTTGTTGAAAAATCTATACTCAAAGCAAATATACAACAAAATGCAATTTCTGCCATAGGCTTTACGAGAGGTCCCGGACTTTTGGGCTCTCTGCTTGTAGGAACCTCTTTTGCTAAGTCACTCGCTATGAGTTTGGATGTTCCTTTAATAGAGGTAAATCACCTTCAGGCGCATATTTTAGCGCATTTCATTGACGATGCAAATCCTGTGCCGCCAAAATTCCCGTTTTTGTGTCTTACCGTAAGCGGCGGACATACGATGATTGTCTTGGTAAAAGATTATTTTGACATGGAAATTATCGGGAAAACGATTGATGATGCTGCCGGTGAAGCTTTTGATAAAATCGGGAAAATTTTTGATCTTGATTATCCTGCAGGTCCAATTATCGACCGATTGGCGAAAGAAGGAAATCCGGATGCTTTTAAATTTAATAAGCCAAAACTCGAAAATTACGACTACTCTTTTAGCGGAATTAAAACTTCGGTTTTATATTTTATTCAGAAAGAAGTAAAGAAAAATCCTGATTTCATTAAAGAAAATATGAATGATCTTTGTGCTTCCGTACAAAAGTGTATCATTGAAATTTTGATGAATAAATTAGAAAAAGCAGCGAAAGATTTAAACATAAAAGAAGTTGCGATTGCCGGTGGAGTTTCTGCCAACTCAGCATTGAGAAAAGTAATGCAGGATAATCACGACAAATTAGGCTGGAATATTTACATCCCGAAATTTGAATATACCACCGATAACGCAGCAATGATTGCAATGGTAGCACAACTGAAATTCGAACGCGGTGAGTTTACAGATTTAAGAACGACTGCAACCTCAAAATACGATTTATAAAAGAAATTTTCTTTCCCCGCGACCCTAAAGGGTAGAAAATTTGTTAAAAATAACGACTTAAAAATAAACATCTACAGATGAAAATATTATTAGAAGAAAAATTACTGGGAACGCAATCTAAAAAGAACTCAAAATATTATTGGGTTTTAGAGACTATTACCGGGAAAAATGAAGCGACAGAAAAATCTGAAGACGAAGATTATTTAATGGCGAGTTCAGAAATTGGATATATTCAAAATGTAAAGGAAGAGATTATAGAGAAAATAAATTCAGAGAATGTTTTCAGCTTTCCTTTCGAGCCAAAAGAAGGAGATTATTTATCGATCAAAAACAATTTAAGAAAAAACGAATATTTGAATTTGATTTTCATGAATAATGTTTGGATTGAGGAAATCTACATGTGTTCTTACAGAGATTGCGATGGTGATATTTATACCACGATAAAAACCGGAGTGGCATTTATTAGTGAAAATGAGATTTTCTTTTAATAGCAAATTAACTTAATCAAAATCAGACAGATTCTAAATATTCCATTTTATGAAACTTTTTTTTGGCGAAATTAATAACGGAAAAGCAATCATTAACGACGAAGAGCAGCAGCACATTGTAAAAGTTCTTCGTATGAAAGATGGCGAAGAAATTCATGTAACCGATGGAAAAGGAAATCTTGCTTCGGGAAAATTAATTATTGAAGGAAAAAAAGCCGGAATTGAGGTTGCTGAAATTAAAAATGACACTCCAGATTTCAATCCAAAACTTCACATTGCTATTGCACCGACTAAAAACATTGACCGTATCGAATTTTTTGTAGAAAAGGCTGTAGAAATGGGAATTTCTGAAATCACAATTCTTCAAACCGAAAAAACTGAACGTAAAAATTTGAATATTGATAAGCTTAGAAAGCAGGCAATTGCGGCTTCAAAACAAAGTTTGAGATTTCATTTTCCTGTTATAAATGATTTAATTAAAATTCAGGATTTTCTGAAAAATATAGATTCTGAAACTACTTTCGTCGCGCATTGCAATGAAAATTTAGAAAGAATTAATTTAAATGAAATTCCAAAACTGGAAAACTATACTTTTTTAATTGGCCCTGAAGGCGATTTTTCAGATAAGGAAATTCTATTTTTAGCTGAAAAAGGAATTAAAGCGGTTTCATTAGGAAATCAAAGATTGAGAACAGAAACAGCAGGAGTTTTTGTAGCTGCTTGGAATTATAATAAAATGATTAAATAGTTTTCTCTTTAAACCTTTTTATAGGCCAGGTAATTCCTATTTGAAGAGTATTGATCGGAAAATTTTCAGCTTTCAGTAATCTAAAATTATATCCAACAGTCAGTTTTCCGCCACCGCCACCAAATCCAAAATATGGCATCACTCGTGGAATTACTTTCTCAAAGTTGGTCTGAAATTGCACTTCCGCACCTAAAGTTATTCCTGCGCTGGAACTCACTCCGATTTTAGGAGCCATAAAAAAGTCATACCGATTATTAAATATAAAATCACTTCCCGCATAATATACTTTTGCAGCACCGTGATTTCCTCCATACTCAATGATTTTAGCAAAAACAACTTCAATGATATGCATTTGCGATGCTCTGAATGTTTCAGTATTATCTTTTGCATCACCTGCATAATGATAACCCACCAATATTGCAGGAGTAACTGTAGTTTTTAATCTTCTGGGAGAGAGTGTATCAAACTTCAATTGAGAAAACATACAGCCATAGAAAAGCAAAAATAAAACAGAAAATAATCTTGTCATGATGATTTAAAATTTTAATAATAACTTTTAAAAGTTGAAATTATTATCCTTCAAATACTTATTAAAAACCTGCTCCCCGCTTCGCATAGAATTTACTGCCCAACGAATTTTCATTCTTAACAGTTTTTCTTCATTCAGTTTATAATCAATATTAGATTTCATCAGCTTTTGTTTCAATTCATACATACAGATTGAGGCCGCAACCGAAACATTAAAACTTCTGGTAAAACCATACATCGGAATCGCCAGAGTTTCATCTGCAAAATCTAAAATTTCTTCAGAAACACCTTCCATTTCAGTTCCGAAAACTAAAGCGATTGGTTCTGTAATTTCATATTCAGGTAAAAATTTTGCTTTTTTTTCTAAAGAAACTGCTACCATTTTATAGCCTCTGTCTTTAATATTCTGAAAAGATTCCATATTTCTGGGAAGCCTTTCTACTTCAACCCAAGTATCCGCTCCTTTTGTGACTTTTAAATTGGGCTCAAAACTATGCTCTTCCTGCAAAGCAACCACTTTATGAAAACCACAAGCTTCAACAGAACGCACAATTGCAGCTGCATTTCTGAACTGATAAATATCTTCAATCACCGGAAGTATAAAATCTGAACTTTCAGGAGCAAAATGTTCAATTTTTCTTAATCTTTCTTCCGTTAGAAATTGCTGTAAATACTCGTAAGTTTTCTCTAAATCTTTCATCTTCTTTCAAATCTTTGCAAATTAACGTAATTTTGAAATTCTGAACCTGAAAAGAAACTCAAAATCTTTAATTTAAACTAAAAAATGAAGCGAAAAGTCCTTCTTATTTATACCGGCGGAACGATTGGTATGGAAAAAGACTACGAAACAGGAAGTCTCCGTGCCTTTGATTTCGGAAATATTTTTGAGAAAATGCCCGAAATGAAGCTGATGGAATGCGAAGTATTCGTACATCCTTTTGCACAACCGCTCGACTCTTCCGATATGGGGCCTGAAGAATGGAGAATGATTGCCAATTTAATATTCGACAATTATAAGAAATATGACGGCTTCCTCATTCTTCACGGGACAGATACGATGTCTTATACCGCATCTGCATTGAGTTTTATGTTGAAAGGATTAACAAAACCAGTTATTTTAACAGGTTCACAACTTCCCATTGGAGATTTGAGAACTGATGCAAAAGAAAATCTTCTGACAAGCCTTTATTACGCAAGTCTTTATGAAGAAAACGAAGCCGTGATTCAGGAAGTTGCGATTTATTTTGAATATAAATTATTGAGAGGAAACCGTACTTTAAAGTATTCTGCGGAGTATTTTGATGCCTACGCAAGTCCGAACTATCCTATTTTAGGACAATCTGGAGTGCATTTAAAGATTGATAAGGATAATCTATTCCGTTGCGACGGTAGAATTGAATTTCATGTAGACGAACATGTTTCTGAAGATGTTCTTTTCTGGAGAATTTTCCCGGGAATGAAACTGAATCATTTTAAAGAAATTCCGAAAATGAAAGTGTTGATCTTACAGGTTTTTGGTTCGGGGACTATTTTCAGCAGTGAAAAGACCTTGGAAACTTTGCAACAAATCAGAAGTAACGGAACCGAGATTGTCGTGGTAAGTCAGTGCATTTCAGGCGGAATATCATTTGGAAAATATGAAAACTCTAATATTTTCTCAAGAATCGGAGCGATCAGCGGAAGAGATATGACTGCAGAATCTGCAATTACCAAAGCAATGCACTTGATTGACAACCCAAATTATCGTGGAAGTTTTGCTGATAATTTCTCAAGAAATATCTGTGGAGAAATAAGCGAGTAATTTTAAATTAAGAATTTGCAGATTCAATAAAATAGCCTATTTTTGCAGTCTTCAAACATAGAGAGGTGTCCGAGTGGTTGAAGGAGCTACCCTGGAAAGGTAGTATGCGGGTAACTGTATCGAGGGTTCGAATCCCTTCCTCTCTGCAAAACAAAAACCAGATCACTCGATCTGGTTTTTTGCTTGAAATACAGTTTCAAAATGCATTTCGACAATATAATTAAGTGTATGAATGTTAGTGTTTGATATTTAATATCCTTAAAAAATTCAAAACTGAAATCTTCTTCTAAACATTAAATTATTAATCCTAAGATTCCCAAAGCTTTTGCGGTTTATTGATTAGCGATTTGGTTATTAGTTCTGCCCAGCATTCAAACAGTGGGAATCTTATTTAACGGATTAATTTTATTTTTTTTTCGTTACAGTTTTCTAAATCTGACAATATTTTATTTTAGTACGAAATATTTAATTGAAGAGTCATTTCCTAGCCCCGATGTTCTATGTTACTATGCAAATTATTCAGGTTAAAATTTTAAAGTTTTTTTGATAATCTGGTTGATAATTGATTTTATTTTTTACCACTCCAAAACATATTCTCAGTAG